>Ga0181520_10003796_pt1 | contig 26102 bp, 30 predicted proteins | sample PEATcosm2014_Bin_29_FD_132451 | JGI IMG/M metagenome (GOLD analysis project Ga0181520, IMG submission 132451) | Peatland microbial communities from MTU Mesocosm Facility, Houghton, MI, USA - PEATcosm2014_Bin02_30_metaG | ecosystem: Environmental > Terrestrial > Soil > Wetlands > Peat | place...
GGAGCCTCCGACGCTGGTCAGGACCGGGAGCTTGGCGTCCGCTCTGATGTAGAGGTAGCCTCCGACGCTGGTCAGGACCGGGAGCTTGGCGTCCGCGCTGATGTAGAGGGAGGCTCCGACGCTGGTCAGGACCGGGAGCTTGGCGTCCGCTCTGATGTCGAGGTAGCCTCCGACGCTGGTCAGGACCGGGAGCTTGGCGTCCGCTCTGATGTAGAGGGAGCCTCCGACGCTGGTCAGGACCGGGAGCTTGGCGTCCGCGCTGATGTAGAGGGAGCCTCCGACGCTGGTCAGGACCGGGAGCTTGGCGTCCGCTCTGATGTCGAGGGAGCCTCCGACGCTGGTCAGGACCGGGAGCTTGGCGTCCGCTCTGATGTCGAGGTAGCCTCCGACGCTGGTCAGTACCGGGAGCTTGGCGTCCGCTCTGATGTAGAGGGAGCCGGTTATCTTGGTATATTGATAAACCTTTTCCGATCCATCCTCTATCACCAAATCACCTTCAAAGACTCCATTCTCTTTTTCCATGGTTCTCCTTTAAATAATTGCCGCGCAGAGCCCGTCTGCCATTTCTGGCCGCTCATGGTTGCGCGGTGTTCTGCCCGGCAAGACGCCGATCTTTTCGGGCATATCGTTGGAGCGGGCCGGTCTCGCACCGGCCAGTGGTTGATGAGCGCGTATCCCTACGCGATACTCCGCCATGTTGGCTGTCCCAACCCGCCGCTCCAAATTTGTCATGGCATCACTCGGAACCCGGCAGCAGCCCACTCAGTCCCGTAGACTATTCCAATTGTGATGGCCAGGACGATCAGGGCCCAGGTGACGATGTCGGCGACCTTGGCCGCGCAAACTGCGCGAGGCTCGAAGGCTTCAAAGAGAGCGTCAATGGCGCGGATCATGATTTGCCCTCGGCCTTGGCGAATGACGCTCGATAGGCGCGATCAGTATTTTCGCGGTAGGCGATGGACTCAATGCTCTCAACTGGATAGACCATCGCGGGGTACGCCGCCCTCATCTGCAATTCCAACTGAGAGGCCGCGCAGTATGCCAGCTCTCCGGGAGTCTGTGGCCGTGTTCTCCGAGGGATGGGCATGTTAGCGGCCCTCGGACTTGGCGATGGCGGCGATGAGGCGAGCATTAGCGCGAGCATTTTTGTTCATTTTATTTCTCCCGCGCCGAAAACGAGGCGGCGCACCTCCGGTCTGAGGCTTCCCGGCCATCAGGTGGGCAGAGATGCGCCGCTAAATTTTTACCATCGGGCCGGGAAGCCATGCCCCAATTATTGCATAACATCAAACAGTTGTCAAGGCCCAATGACCATAGATAATTGCCATGGTCAGCCATGCATAAAAGGAATGGTCAAACGCGGTAGAAGTGCGCCGTCGAGACATCCCACTTGATGCGCTCGGGCTTACTCAGGGGTTTTGCAGGAGGGGCGGTAGAGATGTTCGCGGAAGTCTGCAAGGAGCTCTGACTGGGCCGAGCTTCGGCACCTGGGCCAGTGTCCAGGCTCGGGCTTAAAGGTTTCGCCCCACCCGCATTGGCAACTAACCTCCATGCGGGTGAGAGCGATGACTTTGCAGCGCATGGCTTCACGGCTTGGGCTGTGCCGCCACGGGCGCGGCGGGGATCGCCGCTTCTTTGTCGATCTCCGAGTCAAGGAACAATTCGGCCTTGACAATGACGGCCTTGGCCTGCTCGGGCTTGATGAAGCGCAAGACGAACAGGATACCTTCGTCGAGGTAGTGCCGAGCGGCAATTCCTGCGGCCACGGCCCCGGCGCAATGCAGGTAGTGATTGATTACCAGCGATTTGATGAAGTCCATAATCCCTCCTATCCTATTTTATCCAGCATCGTATACGCGCCCTTGTCCATCAGCAAAACCTCTCCGCACTTGTCGGCCTCGCGCCAGGGCTGGCCCAGACTGATGTGGACCCAGCCGGCTCCGCTCCACCGCTCGCGGATGAGTTGGCCGAAAGGAACCTGGTTTTCTCCCAAGAATGACTTAACCTTATCGAATAGGTCATCGACGGCCTGGGCGGTCTGCTCTCCGCATAGCGAGAAGTCGCAGGCTTGCCCGAGCATATGCTGAGAGGTCTTGACGCCACCCGCCGCGCCGTTAAGCTCCGGGCAGCGGAACGCGGAGTGGACCAACAGCGGGCCGGACCACTCGCGGATACGCTCCATGAGCTGCGCGGTTGCCAAGAGGGACGGACGCCACTGCTGGGCCAGGTTGCGGTTCTGCTCCTGGAGCGCGGCGTTATCCGTGCGCGTCATCTCCTCGAATGAGAAGTGGGGGGTTAGTTGGTCGCTCATAGCCCCTTCTTCCCGCCAGTTCCCGTCATCCAGGTCTGTAGCTGGTCAAACGAGATAGAGACTTTCCCGCCTACCCCATAAGACCACGGACCCATATCGACGCCGGGCTGAGGAGCGTAGCCGCCCATTATTTCCAGAGAGGTCCACGAGCCTATTTTCTGGAGCCATGGCGGCGCGTCGGACATCAGAACGGCCACGCTCTCGATATCGTTTAGCAAGGACACTGCCGCTCCGGTCAGATTGACGCCGGTGGCAAGGCCATAGTAGTTTCCGGGCCCGCCCAGGTGCGAGGCGTACTGCAACCCCACATGAAATATCTGGGTCTGGCCTTTCATGAGGTCCCAGACATTGATCTCCGAGCCGCCCATCCAGCAACCGTCTTTAATATCCCGATAGACAATCGGGGCCACGGCTAGGTCAAGCTTCCCGGCGTACTGCGCCCGGCACGGCACCGCCGCCACCAGCAACAACAAGGCAAGTATCTTTTTCATTTATGCCCTCCTCCTCCTCCGTGAATAAACTCCGCAGCCCAACCGGCAAGAGTGCCGAGAAGAGCTGAACCGCATATGACTTTGAACTGATTGCGTTCTAGCATTGATATCCGGCCTTCGTGTTTTTCTTCAGCGCGTCTCTTTTCCGAGTCCTTCATTTGCTGGAGCAGAGCGGCTTGCCCGAGAGCAACTTGTCCTATCTTGTCTGCCAGCCGGTCTATCTGCTGACCAAGTCTTTCTACGTCGTCCATTGTACTTGCTCCTAAAAATTAGTGCATTTGACCGACTTCAAATTTACATCCCACAGTTTGCTGTCCGGGTGATATCCCATTGCAGGAGAGAACATTTAACGAATTATTATTTCTCAGATGGACACAAAACGTATGTGTGCCCGCAGGAAGTGCAGTTGTTCTATGCCAAAAAGACAGAGGGAAACTAACACTTGCTCCTGAATTTCCGTTAGATAATTCATAAATAAAATTACTATTTCCAGAATCCAGGGCGGCAAAAAATTCAGCATTAGGCGTTCCCGCATCCACCACTACGGCAAGACCAAAACTATTTAAGCTGTTAACGAACATAGCTCCACCTATCCAAGAAACATAGACCGGGGAGCCATCGGTAGTAAGGGTAATAGTGCTACCAGGGACGTAAGGGCAAGTAAGCGTGTCGTCTTGAACACCATAAGCCGAGCCGTAAGAGCCCGTTAGAAAAGTAGCCGAGCTTTGGTTTACAACATGAAAATACCCCGCTGAAATATTAGTGTTGGTCGCTATCGTGACTCCGGTGGACGCTGGGACGGCGTAAACGGTGCCAATGCTCGGAGCGAAAATAGTCATCGCGTTTTGGCATGGATTCCCATTGGAGTCTACCAAGCCGGTGCAAGTCAACGCCTCTGCCCGGCCAGTCATTAGCGCCATTGCTAAGATTAAATATTTCATACCACAATCCCTGTCGTCGCATTGGCCTTCGCGGCCAGAAGAAGTAGAGTCAATAGTATTTTCATTTCCCCTCCAAAATCGCCACCCGCTTCCTCAACGCCTGAACTTCCGAAACCAGAACAGCGATAAGGGCATTGGGGTCAACGCCGAGAAGACCTCCAAAGCCAGCTGAGACCGCCGCTTGTGGTACCACGGCCTGAACGTCCTGTGCGATGAAGCCTATGTGATCGTCTGCGTTATAAGTCGTGGTGTCTATCCAGTCGTAATAAACGGGCTGTAAATTATCAATAGTCGTCGAGGAATAGACCAGGGGATTAATATTTTGCTTTAGAGCCCGATCTGAAGCCACGCAACCTGAAAAATCCCCGGACGCATTCGTCACAACTCCTAGACTGCATGATTGGGCGGTTGACTGCCGGATGGTACCGGTAACAGCGAGAGCCTGCCCAGGATTTGTCGCCCCTATTCCAACGTTGCCATTGCTCAGGACGGTTACTATAGATTTTCCAGATGACGTAGACGATATTGGATCAACCCCATTCGCAGTGCTAACAAATAATTCAAAATCACCCCAGGTATTCCAATTTGTCGTAAATCCCCAATTGCGAATTGTTGTCGGAGACGTATCGGCGGTCATCAGTCTAATGCCAGGATTAGCTTCGTCATTTTGGATATCCAACCCCTCTCCTGCCGCCGCGTTCGACGAAGCGTATACGTGCAGCAAGTGAGCTGGGCTCGTCGTCCCGATGCCGACGTTGCCGCTAGTCACCACCAGCTTTGACCCGCCCACCGAGAATGATGAATTGCTGAAGGTCTGCGAACTGGTGAAGGTGTTAGATACGTCAGTCTTGGCAACATCCGAAGGTAGGACATAGGTTGTGGTGGAAATGTTTGTGAGTCCGGCCCCGCTTCCAAAAAACTCAGAAGCCGTAACACTTGAAGTCGTCAAGATGCCATTGGCCGCCGTAACGGTCAGGCTTGAGGTCATGGTCTGCGCGGCGTTGGTCTGCATGACGGTAGCTGGGAGCGAGTAAGTTCCGGCAGGAGTGCCGCAGGTTATCGCCCCCGCCGCCGAAGCCGATAGATATGTCCCCGCCGTGCAGGTTCCTGTGCTTCCCTTCGTCAAAAACTCGGTGTAGGCCGCTCCGCTTTGGTAGGCGTTGGTGGAGTACGCAACCCCTGCGGATGTGCTGTCTACGGCGGCGCAGAGAGCATTGCCGGAGGCGTCCACCCCGACGGCGAGCTTTCCAGTCCCGCAGATAGTCCCTGCCGCCGCGAGAGCCGCCGCCGTGCCCGCACTTCCGGTCACGTTGGAGGGCTCCGAGCATTGAGCGGCCCCGGTTGCGGATATCCCCACGGAGACGTTTGGCAAAGAACACTGCGTCGGAGATGTGAGGCTCCCGAAGGTTGTCGCCCCGGTCCAAGTAGTGATACTGCCTGTAGTACCTCCAGCCACTCCAGCGGCGTTTGAGGCGTATACGGCAGAGGTGCACGTTACCGCGAAACCCGCTGACGAAAATGCTACTCCAAAATTTGTAGACGTGTTTATCGTGTAGTCGCACTCTAAGTCTGCACAGGCCGAGGCAGCGGGTGTGCTTAGTGTGATCGAGTAGGGAAACGAATAGGTGTAGTCAGTTCCTTGCGTCAACTTGGAGCCGTTGAGATAACAGAAAATTCCCATAGCCGAGGACGGAGCATACGTTAATGCGTAATTCGTGCGAGTTCCATTGCAGGCCAGCGAATCTACAAACCAGCCGACGGAGCTTGTGGAGGCTGAAACATATTGAATCCCGCCCGTCGCGCCTTGCGGACCCTGCGGCCCGGTCGCTCCTGTCGGACCTGGGATGGTCGAGATATAAATATTTTGGACGCCGCCCTGGACTGCCGTGGTGGAAGTAGAACCATCAGCCCACTGGATTTCCGGGACATAGGTTGTGCTATCGAAATAAACCGCTCCGGGGAAAGTGTTGGGATACCAAGGGAACACGGTTTGAACCGCGCTTGCCGATGTCGCCAACAGGAGAAGAGCGGTAAGCATTTATTGGCCCTTCTTCCCGAATTTATTTTGCAGGTAGTTGATTAATTCTGCTTGGGGAATATTTTTCGGCAATTTCCCAGAGATTGCCGCGCCTGATTTTATGTACGGATTCATTGCGAGAGGAAGATTTTGGATTGCCTTATCTGCTCCAGAAATCTTGCCTATTCCATTGCCAATATTGGTAAGAAGCGTTAGGGGGTTTAAGTTTCCAAGTATGCTAGGTTTTTTTGCGGCCTCTCTTAGCCCTACGGAATTGACCGCCTTTTGAAGCCCTACTAAATTACTGTAATGGTCGTTAGCCTGCGCGAATTGCGGAAATAAATCTGGCCTAGTCGATTTTACTATTTCATCTTGCTTATCTCGGAGAAGTTGCCAGACCTGGATTGCCTTCCTAGATTCTGGCGTTACATTCCCTGTGGCTGGATCGAATTGAACTTTATCCCATGCCTCTTTAGTAAGGTCCCTAAGTTTTTCAAAGCTGATGTTTGCTTGCTTATCGGCATTCTCCGCGATCATGTCATTTATTTCATCTGCGGCAACGCTGTGAGTTTTTAACCCACTTGAGGTAGTTTTTATATTCTCAATGCTTTGCATCAAATCTTCGGCTGGTATGTCGGCTTTTATTTGCCCGACAACATCACCTATCTGCTTGCCGTACATATCAACAGCTTTTCCTACCTTATCGGCTCGGCGCATTGCGCTATCTGATAATTCTACGAGTGGTCTACCATCTGGCAACGTCGTAGCATGCATGGTCGAATTTATATCACCCAATCCACCCTCTATGTCTTTGCCGACGACATTAGATAATCTTCTGGGAGGGATTTGTAATGTTTTCTCCGTATTGCTGGAAATTAATTCTTTGGAGGTCGGAAGTTGCTTCCCAAACCATTGCCCGAGTTTGCCAATGCCCGCTCCCACGGCCCCGCCAATTCCCGCTTCTGTTGCGGCTTTGCCTGGATTCTTGACTATGTTCGTATCGGATAATGCCTGACCCGCGCCCATTAAGGCATTCATCGCTATTGGTGCCGCTTCGGCAAGTTCTCCAGCCCCAGGTATAAACATGGGCAGGGCTGCCCCTATAAGAGAACCGGCTCTATATGACCATGGATTCTGCGCCTTCCCCTGCTCTGCGGCTTCGGTCAGGTGTTGCAGTTCGTCGGAGTATGCCTTGGTTCCCTGTCCCGAAGGTGCATACATCCCCTTGACGCCAGCCACGGCCTGCTGGGCAAGTGGGAAATTCCGCAGGGCTGCGCGGCCTTGGGTTTCTAGCGGGCTTTGCTTCTCCGCTAGATAGGTGTCGGGGTCAAATGGCGCGTCCTTCTCTGCCAAGTATGCGTCTGGGTCGAAGTTAGTATCCATTGGTTTTCATTATCTTAGCGGCCCTAGGATCATTGGGGTGAGCTTGTGCCCAGGATAAAGCCTGCGCATCTTTTGGATGTGCGTTAGTTTTGGCTCCTGCCGAAGATGACAATCCGGTAGCTTTTTGTATCCCTTCGATTGCCTGCTGTGCTTCTTCTGTCGGCCCCAAACCAAAAAGGCTCCTATACCATGGAGTAGCTGCTAAAGTTCTTCCTGCCGCTTCGGCTCCAGCAGTCTTAGTTCTAGACCCTGCCTCTGCTAAACCCTGCGCCTCCATTATTGGATTGTGCCTTTCCAGTTCTGTTTCTTCTGCTTCTGATTTGGCAACTTCCCTACCTCGAAATCCTAATTCCTGTTGCGCCCGCTCATGCCCGTACTTTGCAGTAAGGGCCTGGATAAGGTTCTGCTTCTGGTTCTGCTGCTGCTCCATGATGTTGCGCTGGAAGCCGGGGTTTGCAGACCGCGCAACTCCGGTGCTGATGGCGTCGGCAAGCCCGGCAAGCCCGGACATGCCCGATTGACCGATACTTGGCCTAGCTTTCAGAGCGTTTACTAGCTCACCCCATTGGTCAGGCTGTAGGGATTTGACCGGAGATGGCGCGGCTAAATCTGCATCTGGATTAGCGGCCTTCTCTGCCGCCGCTGCGGCCTCGCCTTCCGCGTCGTGCTGTTCTTGATCTTTTGCTATTGCATCGTCACCTAGAGCTTCTTGGTAAGCAGTCTCAACGCCGCCGTTATCATATGCCCTCTGCTCTGGATCGTCGGCCATGATTTCGGGAGTGTTCTGCTCTACATCCATGTCAGGACCGGCATCGTCAGGACCACCACCACCGTTTAACTTCACAGGCCCGCCCTTGGCGAATCCCGCCTCGCCGTTGCCCATTCCCTTGGGCGCGAAGTCTGCGGGCTCCTGCCGGGGATCCTCTGAGGGTTTGTAAATGTCCTTCCCCCGGAAATGTTCAGCGAGCGCGTCTTTTTCTTTTTCGGAAAGCATTTTATTTCCTCTCTTACGCTCCCTGTCTAAGTTGACCCAAAGCCCGCAAAATACTGGCAATATCGCTAGGGTGCGCACCTGCCGGCGGTTTCTGAGGATTCACGCGGGCCAAGAAATTTCTCACACCAGGATTCTGAGCGACGGTTCTAGGTAAAACATACTCACCAGGCGATAGCTTGGCCGGGATAAGGTCATTGGCAGGAGAATCTCCCGCGACTCTGGCCTGTCCTGGGACCTGACCGCCGCGAAGGAACGCGGTAGGTGGTACTTTAGGTTTTGGGATTTCTCCTCCTTCTGCTGCCGCGATGGCCCCAGCTCCAAGGGTTGCGCCTGCCCCAAGTATTCCGCTGAATAGACCGGCGCTCTGTTGCCCTACGGCGGTCTGCTGTTGTGCCTGGTTATTTCCTACCTGGGCCTCGTCTCCGGCCTTCTGCAAAGCCAGGCTGGCCGCTTCCTGCGGGGCCTCGACTTGATTCTGCTCTTGTACGGTCTGCTCACCTTGGACATTCTGGTTAGCAATGGTCTGCGCGTTGGTCGTGTTGTAGGTGTTGGCCGCTTGCGTATTGGCCTGATTTGCAAGGCTGGTCTGTTGCGTGTTGGCCGCGTTGAACTGATTAAGCGCGTTCTGAGCCGCCGCTACGGTGTTGGCCTGCCCGGCTTCTTGTCCATAGAGGGTGCTGGCAAGGCTTCCCTCGTTCTGTAGGGCCGTGATCCCCTGATTCGCGGCCTGGCCCTGCGCGGTCAAAGCGTTCTGGTACATCTGCTGCGCTTCCTGTCCCTCGGTCCCGTTTTGTAGGGCGGCAGAGATAAGTGACTGCGGTACGCCCTCGGCGGCAAAGCTCTGAGCGATGCTTCCGCGCTGGCCCTGCTCGGCCTCGTTTGCGCTCTGTTCGGCCTCCGCTATGCTGGCCTGCTCCTGCGGGGTCATGCCCTGCGCGTTGGCTATGGCCTGCTCCTGGCTCAAAGCCGACTGCATATCGGAGATCGGGACTTGGCTTATATTCTCGGAGTCGTAGGCCGATGGTCCGGCAGTCGCCGCGTTTGCAAGAGCGGGGCTGATATTCCCGGTGCTTTCGTATTGTGCGAGCGGGGAAAGTTGCAGCTGCTCAGCCGTAGGAGTCTGCACGGCCTCCACATTTTGCAGGGCTTGGGAGAGGTCGTTTTGCGCCTGTTCGTCCTCACCGCCCGTTATCAGGTCGAGTAGTCCACCCATCTTATTTTACCCCCAAATAGTTTTGCAGGCCAGAAGTCTTGGGCTGTGGCTTAGACATGGCCTTGGCTACTTGCGGTTGCTGCAAAACCTTTAGGAAAACGCCCGCGAACAGCTTATCGTCCACCTTCGGATGCTTCTTAGCGAAATCCTGAATCTTCGCCATGATTGCCTGGTCCGTGGCCTGCGGGAAAGCGGTCTTGACTGCCTTCTGCACCATTGGAAAAACTCTCTCTACATTTACCATTTCATAACCTCGAGAAGATGCTGGCGATATCGTTTCCGAAATCTTCAAATCCGTCCATTATGGCTCCCTCATTTCTTCCTATCCATTGGGCCGCGCCGGGTATAAAGGTCGCCGCTAGGATACCAACAGCGGCCCCTATCAAAGCTATTCCAGCGGTCGGACCTGCCCCTTCCAATCCTAGCGCCGCCAAACTATCTATAGTTCCCCCCACCCCGACCCCCGCTGCTGTTCCCGTACCAGCCAAAGCAGCCCCGGTAGCTGCTCCTGCAAGTCCTGACGTTACTTCGCCAGCCTCTATCTGATTCTTAGCCACATTCTGAGCCGCTGCTAGTGCGTGGTTCTGATCCGATCCACTTTGTATAGAGTTCAAATACGCCTGCTCTATTGCGACATCATTAGTATGGGCATTTATCGCCGCGTCTAGGGCCCCGGTGGTATTAAATGAATTGATTCCAAGTACAGTAGGTGCTGTTCCGGCCTGAGACGCATTTGCGGCTTGTAGAGGGACATTCTGGGGAGCCTCAGAGCCCATCATGTTTCCCAAAGCCGCAAGGTCGGAGTATTCCTGCGGCGTGGCGGTATTCGCTGCGGTTATGGCCGCGTTGGGGTCTTGCTGATTGAGATACGCCAGAAGATTTATATTCTGAGTCGGCGCGTTCCCTTCGTATTGGCCGGCACCTTGCGAAATAACAGCCTGCGGTGTCTCGGCAAGTTGCAGTTGAGTTTCAAGTCCCGCAAGCTGGTCATTAGTTATCCCGAGGGTCGCCTGGTCTGCCGGGGTCAAGGTGTTGTTTTGGAGGTCTTGCAGGATAGAATCATTGCCCTGCAAGGCAGCGGCCTGCGCGGTCGCTACGGCGTTGTTCAGGGTGGTGGTCAGATTCGATACATACTGATCGCCGGCCTGGGTAGCCGCCTGAGTCGTGGCCTGATCGTTTGCTATTGAGTTTTGAAGCGCGGTATCTGCGGCCCCGGCCTCCGTGTTCAAATAGCTTTGCAGGTTGGCGGCTGACGCGGCTGCGGCCTGCAACGTCTGGGCCGCTGCGGGAGTCTGAGAAAGCAAGATCGCATCAAGAGTAGTACCCCCGGTGCTGGCGTTGTTCTGCTCGAAAGGTGCCATCTGGGAAGCGATGGTAGCGGGATTATTCCCCACGTTCCAAAGGTTCGCCTGCTCTACCGCGCTTTGAATCTGAGAGGTCAAATCCTGATATGCGGAAGTAGTTTCAAAGGTGCTGGCCGAGTTTGGCGCATTGTTCGCCGCCGCCAATTCCTGCTCATAGGTGGCTTGGTCTGACGCGCTCATCTGGCTCGGCGCGGTTTGGACTTCCTGGTTTACTGCCGCATTCGTCGGTACGTTGGTAAGCTGGCCAGTGTAGGTGTTCACGGCTGGCAAAACTGCGGCTTGGGCGGCATTGACCTGATTCCCAACAGACCCCGCAATCTGGCCGGCAAGGGCCGTAGCCTGCGGCTGGTTCGCGTTGAGGTAGGCAGACAGGGCCGCGCTTGGCTGCTGTGGGACATTGACGCCGGGAGTGTTCGCCGCTGGCTTGGTCGCGGTTCCGGCTACTCCTGCTCCACCAGAAGCTATCGGAGCGTTCTGCGCGGCCTGGGTGGCCGGGACGTTTGCGGTTGTTGCGTCGGGATCAACATAAGCGATTGGAGTATACCCCCTACATGACTTCGAAATTTATCTGGTACGTCACGCCCGCGACAAGCCCGGAGATGTTTAGAATGTTTATGTTTCTTCCGTCAAAATTCCAGTTCCCGACGGAAACAGAACTGCTCAAAGCCTGCGGAGTGTTGCCTTGGGCCAAGCATTGCACAAGAGAAAGCCCGGATGGCGCGATAGGCAACGGGTTAACGAAAGAAAGAGGCGTCACCTGTCCAGCCGTGAGCGTCACGCTGTATATCGTGCGTTGAAGATTCTGGAAGCCTACCCCGCCGTTCAAAATGTTGTAGACGGCAAGCGTAAACAAATTCAGGTTGCTTAAAAATTTCTGGAACGTGGCCCCGAGCGAAGAATAATCGCCGTAATCGAAGCGATAAAGCGGGGGAAGCGGCTGATTTCCGTTCGCCATTACAGGGACCTTTCCCCGAGGAAATTAAACGAGAGATTGAAGCCGCAGATTTCTACCCCGGCGTTGACCTGACCGCCGCTCAGTGAAGCGACGATCCAATGACCGATAGCCGTGTTTTTCGTCGAGTATGTGGCAATCCCAAAGCTCCCGGCGTTCCCGATGACGTTTGATTTAGGGACAAGAGTTACCGTCTCTCCCGACGTGTAGAAATCAGTAGTAAAGGTAGCCACGCACGATGAGAAAGAAATGTTTGAAAATTGGAAATTCCACGTCGAGAACTTTTTAATGAAAGAAGCGTAGCCGCAAGTTATCGGCATGAACGTGCATTGCCAGTTTATCGCGGCCCCGTTGTCGTTGAAATCGGACGCGGTGAATGCCTTGTTTTCCCGCCAGATATAGCCGCTCGGAGTGGCTATGTAAAGCCGGTCGTCTGCGGGATTTACGATAGCCGCCGTGCAAGGGATATTCCAAGTTGTCCATGCCTGGGTAATCCAGTTGTAGCGATACTGCAAGGTGCTGTATGCGTCAGTGGTAACGGCCTGCAAGAACAGGATATAGGCGTTGTCCGACTGATAGCCGAGCCCGAATGCAAGAGTCGGGAAATTCGCGTAGCTGTAAGACGAGAGATTGAGCAAATCCCCTTGGACATTCCGGCTCATGATCTCACAGCCCGATTCATTAACCAGCATGACGCCCTGAGTCGTGAAAAAATAGCCGCTGTTGTTGAGCGCGGCCATTGTCTCGGAGCCCTTGATAAATGCCGTGGTGTCCAAGGTCGTCACGGTCAAGGACGTTGGGGAGGTTCCGGTGATTTCAAAGACACCCTCTTCCGCTTTGACGACGATAAGAGCGGTCCTGACCGGGATGAGGCGGGTAATCGGGAAATTGGGGGAGCCCACGGTCAAAAGATAAGCCGGAGGGCACGATTCCGGCGCGGCAAGCTCGGAAATTGACATACCGTTGGGAACAGTCACGTTTGCGGACTGATAAGTCGTCCCGCTGGAAGGAATTGACGGGCTCCAGCACGTTTGGCGCGAAGAAGTGACGGAGAAAAACGCCTGCGAAAGATTCTGAGCGAAAATTTGCATTTTTCCGGGAAGATCGCCGAACCCCGACGTATACTGAATCACGAACAGGTCATTGTCCGGGTCGCGGTTGATGACCTGACACAAATTTTGCGCCGTGGTCTGGATATTGGCATTCGGGGTCCCAGAAGTGGAGACGGCGAAGGTCCGCGTAGCTGTATTGTTTGCCGAGCCCCCGGTATAGGTGTAGGAAGTTCCTGAAGTGCTGTCCTTGATCGTGATTGTGTCACCCGATTGGATGCCGCTTGACGCCCCGACGGCAATGAGCGTAAGCAAAACATTTTGCATCGTCGCGTAATTGGCGTAGAAAGCCATGTTGGAAAAATAGGCATGGTCCTGGGCAAGCGGCGGCTGTCCGTAGGGATTCCCTACATTGGGCTGACCATCAGCAGTGTAAAGATAAGCGCCCAGGAAAGGATCAAGGACGGTATCGGAGTATGAAATATATTCATTCGTGTAGTCTCCGCTCGCTGGTGATCCCTGGAAAGCCAACTGCGCGTTGTTCCCGGGCGGGACGGGCAAACTCCCGGTATTCGGCGTCCGGTAGACCTGATAAAACCAGGGCAGGTATTGCGTATCCCAGACGAAGGCCGGGATGGAGAAAACCACCGTCGTATTCGCGTTGTTGGTCGCGCCCGAGCTCTGCGTGTTGGAGGCCACAACCGGATAAGAAGGTGCCCCGAGAATTTGCAGATTGCTCGCGTCCGTGTAGCCCCAGACGATGTAGTAGCCGCACCGGCTTTGAGCGTTCAAAAATCCGCTGCTGATCTGGCTGCCGACCGTGACCTGAGTATCAAGGGCCTGCGGTGCCCCGGAGGGGATTAGGTCAAGCGCAATCGGAGAGAGCTTAATCCCCCCGTTGCTCGTAGTAAAATAAGAATTACCGTTGGCAAGCATTTGATGGAGGTTGCCGCCAGACGGAGGGAGCATGGTCCCGTAAGTCGTCCAGGTCCCGGACCCGTTGTCCTTGGCAAGAGCCCCGGCATAATAGGCGTACAATGAGCCCTCATAGCTAAAGAGCTTGGTTATATACCCCGGCCAGAGATGTTGCACCGAATAGAGCGTGAATCCCCGGCGCAAGGTCGCCTTGCCTATTTCATCCCCGTTTATGTTCATCGCCACGCTGCAAGCACCGGGAACGGACTGCGCCCCGAGCGGATTAGCCCAGGTGTACAGGCCCTTGAAGTCGTTTACTGCGAAGAACATCAGCGCCAGCCCCCGCCGCCGCCGAACAGACGGTGATTAAACCCATCTTTGTTGATGATGACCTTGGGGCTCCCCGCAATCCTGGGCCGGGCCAGCTTCAAAGCGTTAGCCTCGAACTTCTCGATGCTCGCATTTGTCGCGGCCAGGAGCTGCGACATATCCAGCGCCCTCGCAATGTCGGCCACGGTATGCTCGATCAAGAGCGGGAAAAACTCGTAGGGGATTTGCGGGATGCAGGACATCATGGCCGGGCAAATCCACTGGCCTACCGCGATCCCGGACGGCAAGGAGGATAGCGTAATCGTCCCAGGAGTGCCCGCGCTTATCGCCGTGATAGTCAGGTTATCCCCCAAGCTCTGGAAGGGTGGATTCTGATTGATGAGGTCAAACGTCGTAGCGGTGGACCAGCCGCTATCAACGAATGAGAGATGCACCACATTCCCGACGATGCTTGTGATCTGCCCGCAATTCGTCGAAAGCGTCAATGCTCCTGGCCGGCGCTCGGTTATGAATCTGAGCGTGTAGGCCGTGTAGCTCTGAATGAACGTGTTATACAGATTGACTTCATTCGCGGTCATGTACTGCCCGAAGCTCCAAATGCTCGGGATGAAGTTGAACGGGAATTGAATCTTGATGTATTCCCGAGCCAAGTTGTTGAGCGCGATTTCATTTCCGGAAGCGTCGAGCAAAACAACGTCGCGGATGGCGTTTCCGATGGCTCGTGGCGGGACAGTATAGGCCGACTGCCCCGCCACTATCGGAACATCAACATTCATTACGAAGTAATCTTGCCCAACGGCCTTCATCAGCGGAACGATGTTCAAAGACATATTGCAGCCCATGAGGGTTACAATATCGCTGAGTTGGAAGGTGTTGTTTGAGACAGGATTGAGCGCATGCAGATTAACCTCTGCGGCGAGGCTGTCTACAAGGCACCCGCTTGCAAAATTCGCGGCCATGCGGCCCCCTTACTTTGAAAGAATTTTGCGAAGCTCTGCCGCCTCGTCAGCGCTCAAGCCCTCGTCTGCGCTGCCTTCCTCACCTTCGGACCCGGCTTCCCGGCTTCCGAGCTTGGGCATCATCCCATCCCCGACGACTATAGTAAGGTCTGCCGCAGGCTTTTTATCGCCTGGGGTCAGGTTGTCTTTCATTTCCTCGTCGTGTTGGGTGCAGGTCAAGGGGTCCGGGCATTCCTCAAGGGAATGAGCGTTGGCCGCTTTCCCCTCAAGGTCGTCCATGTCGTCAAGAATGCGGGCCAGCGCGGCGTCCATCGAGTCGCTGTCTTTCACGGTTCCCCCTACTTCCCGATACTGAATACAGCCGCCGTCCCTTCCGATCCAGCCACGGACGCGCCCCAAAGATGCGTCAGAGCAAGAGCGGAGGACGACTTGGCAAGCGCCATACCGTTACCGATGGTGCCAGGGATTGCGGCGGTCAGAGTGATGACGCCGGAAGCCGCAGAGGCCGTGCAAATCCCCGCGAAGCTGGACGAAGAATTTACCAGAGCCGCGATGCTGGCGGCAAGGTCCACCCCGGTCCCGGCCGTCCCTACGTTGACCTGGTTGCCGGTGGCCCCACTGGCGACGATGGTGATAACGACATTCCCAATGGTCAGGGTATCGTTAGCCGTGCCGTTACCGCTGGCGGTGACAGTAGCCAAGGCCGCGACGGGATTAAGAGCAAGGGACAGATTGCAAGACATTGCGCCTTGAGCCCCCCTGCCAAGGTGGTCAGAACATTTCCGCATCATCTGCGGACCATCAATATTGCTCATCCCGGAAGGGCTTATGCCGTTGGCGTCGTCGAGGATAACCCATCTATTCAGGCTCATGTTAAGACCTCACTTTTAGATTGTGCCGGTTGAGAAGCGGAAGGAGATTGGACCGTAAGACTCCCCGGCCTGACGGGCGAAGCGTCAGAATCTTGTCGAACATCTTACGCGCTCTGGCTGTTGACGATGCCGGAAATGTACGTCGCTTTCGCGGGCATATTCAACAGCAGGGCCATGTCGCTGAACGTGCGGATTTCGTAGCTGGCCGTCAAGGGAGACTGGAAGAAAATCTCACCGACGCCAGGCAGGGTCGGCGCGATATGGTCAAGCGGACCCACCTTCATCAGTTCCTTGGCAGGAGCGATGAAGCCCTCGCCCTGGTGGACGAACATATGCGGCAAGACTTCAATCTTACCGTTCGGCCCCCAATAGGACAGCGCCTCAACGCCCTGCTCGCCCTTCTTCGGGCTGTAGGACGAATCGTAACGCCGCGCCCCGGCCTGCTCGTTCACGAGGTCAGCGAAGGTCACAGGGCTGATGAGCGTCGTGACTTCCTCATCCAAGCCACGCGACACGGCAAGAGCAACGGCCTGTTGCAGTTTGGAGAACGTCAACTGCGTCGAGCCGCAGGCAAACGTATTCGCGGCCCAGAGGTCGTAGCTCGTCGCGCTGATCCCGAACAGTGAGCCGGACGGGTAGAGGCTCGGCTGCAAGATGCCAGCGAGTCCCACCATGTTCTGACCCCAGGCATTGTACCAGTAGAAGTCAATGGCGGTGCTGCCGGTTGCGCCATAGAGAGCCGTCATATTGGCGTCAGAGCCGGTCACGACGAAAGACCCGCCCACGGTGCTGCCAGTAGGTGTGGCGTTGACCGAGACTATGGTATAGCCGCCCGAGCTGTTCAGCTTGGTGCCCGCGACGTAGGCATCAAGCACGGCATTCTGGAAGCCGCTGAACATCGCAGGCGCCCAGGTGCCGTAGGTCACGGTCACGGTGCTGGTCTTGGCCCCAGAGGTGCCGGAAGGGCTGGTGACGCTGACGGACTGGCACAGGCTGACACCGGAAGTGATTCCGCCGTTTCCGTACAGGAGGTCAATCTCGCAGAACTTCGCGTGAGCCTTCATCAAAGTGCGGATGACGAGTCCCACGGTGGCCTCGAATGCCGCATCAGAGCCGACGGCGCGAGCCGCGGAGTCGTAGGACAGGACATCGCGCATGGTGATGGCTGAGCCGGCGATGACCGCATTCGCCAACTGCATGGCGATAGGCGCGTTCAGGGTCGGAGCGTTCAGGCCCCAGGTCGCGGACGACGGGAGGGCGACAAGCACGGGCTGGTTGAACTGCAAACCTTCCCGGCCCTTCTTGCTGACGAACTTGACGCGGTCGCTGCGGAAGAGGATATCGGTTTCAGGGACCAAATCCTCGATCTTCGTTCCATAGACGTTCTTGAAGTTGCCATTAAGGCTGGTCAACACGCCTTCAACTGCATTGCCGCTCATAACGAGTACCTTCCTTTGCTGAATTTACCGCCGTAGCGGTTGCATCTTTCAGCGGTCTAGGTACCCGTAGGATCGCGGCCCGCGTTACCGTGGCTTTCGGTATCCGTAGAATCTAGGCCACGGCCTGCGACAAATCAGTATCCGACTATCGTGTACCCCTGCTCGTTGCGCCCGAGCTTCTTTGCGATTTGAGACTGAATCTTCTCATCGCCGGTTTTCTCAACTTCGGCTGTGGGCTTGATCTTGCCTTTGGCCTGCAAGCGAGCCACGAGAGCCCGGCTTATCTTCAAAGCGCGGGCCTCTCCGAATAGCTCAATGAGCTTTTCCGGGTCCTCAAGGGTGTCAAACATGGCCTGCTGGTGCGCCAGGTATTCCTTGCTGACCTGGGCAATAGCCTTGGTCACGTTCTCAACCGTGACGCCCGCGCCCTGTTTATTCATGACTTGGAGCTTTTTCACAACATCGGCAATGGCCCGTTCTGTCTGCGGGAAAGTCTTGCTGGCGTCCAGCTGCTTCTTGATCTCAGAGACAACAGCCTTGCGGATGCCTTCAACGCGGGCCTGCTGCGCCTTGGTCTGCTCGGACTTGGTGCGTTCATCTTCAGCCTTTTTCATCCGGTCATATTCGGAGAGCTTCTTTCTTTCCTCAATCTGCTCTGGCGTGAGCTTGGCGGTCTGGACAACGTTCTGGTAGACCCATTTGCTCATTTCCTCTTTAAGCTCATCGTCGATGATATCCGACGACATGAGCTTCTTAAAAACTTCCTTCGGGCTTGCGCCTAGCGCGGGGTCTTTAAGGATTTGAAGCAATCCGTCTGGCGTCTTGAGAGCATTGATAAGGGCAGCCGTCTTGCTCTTCAAAACGTCCGCGCTCTTGATACGCTGGTCGGCAAAATATCCCTTCTGTGCCGCTGCGATAAGCTGCGCCTTAGTGACCTTGATTTCCTTCCCGTTGACCTTTATCGTTTCGGTTACTTCTGCCGCCTTGGGGTCAACTACTGGCGCGGCCTTTGGGTCGCCTTGCGTCCCGGTGGTCGCTTGCGTTTCTGCTGGTGCTGCTGTCGCTTCTGCCATAATTTCTCCTTTAGAAACTGCCTATCCCATCTTCTTTGATGTTAACCGGAATCTGTAAGAGCAATCCCCCCTGCGTAGGAGCCGTTACATTCGCCCGCAGATACCGGAAATTGTAGAAGCCGAAGTCAAAGAGCAATTCCGTGGGCGTGGTGTTGTTATCCGTCGTCATGTTCACGGTCCCGGTCGAAAGAGAGGCCGCGAAGTTCACCCCGTCGTTTGATGACTGCCAGGCAATGCTTGGGGTCCCGGCGATGGCAAGCGGCGTCAGAGTGTAGCTATTGGTGGATGTCGTCGTTGAAGTCAGATTTATATAGCTGCCAGCTATAGCCCCTGTCGAGGTTGCCGAGAGTTGAACTGATACGGCGGTCGGTATAGCGTAGTAGGTAGTCCCGGTAACAAGTCCAGAAATAGCAGGCGAGCTACCTATCGCGTAAAGGACCGGGAGCGCAAGAGTCCACCCGCTAGAAGATGAAATTACAGAACCGCCTAGGGAATAGTTTGCTGTGCTGAAAGTAACTTTGCTGAAAGTGGATGAGGAATAAATAACCTGCGCCGATACCCTGCTGCCGATGTACGCGCTCATGTCGATCACCGGAGCGACGTTGTAGGTCAGGCCTGGATAGTTTGCAAGGTAGCCATTCCAGTTCTCACCATTGGAAAGGTTGGACGGCGTGATCTGAGCGGAAATATTGCATCCGAAGCAAAGCAATGCAGCAATCAATAAATTTTTCATTGTCCTACTCCTTGCGGCATGGGTTGGGGCGGCTGAGGAAGGCCAGCTATCTGCGGTCCTGCTGGCCTGGGCGGCAATCCCGGCTTTCCCGGCATTGCGGGCCGTGGCGGCAATCCTGGGGCCGCTGGCGCGGGTCCGGGCGCGGCCTTGGGTAGCACAATCTGGCTAGGCGTCCCTGCTGGAAGGCTCGGCTGGTTGCCTATGGTCGCCAGGATAGGATTCATGGGGCCGTGCTGCGCGTTGCCGGCCAGGAAGTCAAGATGACTTTGGATGTGCTTGGTAACGGCCATGATTACCTGCGGGTTCTTGCGGGCTTCCACGGACGCAAGAAGGACTTTATGCTCCGGGATGTGGACCACATGATCGTCAAACACAACAGCATCAGGGATAGGCCCGTGGCCCATCGCATCGTTTTCGTCTTTGACTAGGGCTATCTCCATGTCGTAGGACTCAAGCATGGGCTCAAGATTGCCCGTCTCAAGGACTTGGAGATAGTCCTGCCGGTTTTTGATAAAGCCCGCATCGAGCAAAGCCCGCGCAATCTGAGCCTTTCCAGCCGTGGTCTGAGTCAGAGGATTCCCGGTCTTGACGGAAACCTTGTCGATCATGGACAGGTCGCTGCCGATGAAATCTTTTGAGTAAGGTTTACCGGACATCCCGAGCATACGGCCCTGGCGCGGAACGACTGAGCGTTTCGCAAGCATCTTTATGATGGCGGTGCCGACGTTCTCGGCAAGGTGCTGATAAGCCTTACTCAAATCGGAATTGAACTGGATCGCCTGGGTACTCATCAACGTCATGGCCTCGGCGTTGGCCGGCCCCTTGAGGATTAAGTCTGGATTGCCCCGCGCTACCTCGTTGACGCCCATGAGCGTTCCGACGGTCTGCGTCAGGACGTTGATGTAGTCGTAAGTCTCTTTTGCCGTCTCGGTCAGTTGCAGGGCCTCGGGTTTGAAATTGGGGCCTTTGCTGGCGTCCCAGCCGATTGATATCAAGCCCATCCCGAGCTGGGCCTCGGTGATGTTCCCATCATTCGGGACTAGGATTTTCTGCAATCCGAAGGTGACGTTATTGCTCAGGACCGTGGAATGTAGCTTGCTGATTGCGTTACAGATTGGTAGCGCGTCCATCGTGTCGGAATAGCCCCAAGGTGAGCCCGCCAAGTCCTCAGCGGCCATCCGGTGTACCGGAATCTGCCCGCAGTATTCCTCGGGCAGCTGGCTGTCCTCAAGCGCAAACTGATCGTTTATGAATTTAAGCATCCGGCCCTTGGGCATGGCCGGCGTCTTTTTGTGGAAAAGCGTCCAGACCCAAATGATATCCGAGAGCGGCGAGAAGCAAGGGAAAATCTGCCGGTCCTTGTAGAGCGCATCCAAGGTGTCCGACATGATTTCTTTTTCGTACTGCGGATACTGCACGGCAAGATTGACCTTGTTGTATTCCTCTTTCAGGATCAACCATTCGTCGCTCTTGGAGTCGGAGCGGTAGACATCGCGCACCACTGAAAGCGGGTCATAGACCTTGATCGAGACATCGCCCTCGGGAACCAGCTTGTCCCCATTCTCCATGTCGAGAGCGACGGGCTTGCCCTTGCTCTCATCCCACAAGACCGCTACATAGCTCTCCATGAACATCTGGCAGAACTGCGTGGCCTGCCGGAAGCACCCGTCAAGGTCGATATCTGACCGCTCGGAGTAGAGATTTAGCATGCCCTTGGCAAGCCTGATTTGCTCCATGGCCGCATGGCTTCCGTCCACAGCCTGCGGCTCATAGCTAAGTTTCTGCTGGCAAGTCATCGTCACGCGGTGCTTGACGAAGTTGTGGAAATTGTTGATCGTGATCCCGGTCTGCTCGCCCTGGGCGCCCTTGCGGTAGAGCTGGCCTTGGGCGAAGTAGCCTTCAAAAAAATCGTAGTACGATGTTCTGTACAGCGTAGTCCTTCCAGACCTACTAGCTTCCGTGTAATATCCATCTATTAGCTGTTGGCAGACCTCAACACATTCTAGGGTTGGCAATCTCCCGAAATATTCATCTACGGAAGTCATGCGATGTTTAGGATCGCTACCTGTCGGCATGTTCCCTCAGATATTCGATCATTTACTCGGGCATCCTTCCGCTTCTGATGTAGTCAGCGCGGACCTGTGCGGCCATGGTTGGGGCCTTGGTCATGGCGTCCTTGATGGCCTTTATAGAATCTTCTGCCTTAGCCATTCTATATTCGTGTCTATCCACAACTTGTCTGATTTCAACCTGAACGGATTTTATGTCCTTGTACATCCCCAGGAGGGATTCGATAACCTCCTGGGTAATAGTCACCTTCGCCGGGAACCTCGCATCCAGCCACTTGCCGAGAGCGACGATTGCGCGGATCATTTCGCCCTCTTGTTAATCCGCACGTTGATCGCATCCCGAATCTTGCCGACGATGATGTGCATATCAACGCCCTCGGCAAGGATGACCTCGCGGACGGTGGCCTTTTTCCCTTCGCCCTCATGGAACATCTGGGCCAATCCGAATAGGCCCTTGATATTCCCGGTAGCGGCTCGGTAGATTCGAAAGTCGGCCCAGGGCGTGTAGGTCGTGGCCTCGGGCTCTACTGGCTTGCGCTCCTTCCCTACGCGCTCCCGGATGCGCTCAATAGCCGGATTGACCGGCTGCATAGTCGATACGGCGGCTTGCATCGCGCTCATGCGGTCACCTTCTCGGGCTCAGACTTCTTGAACTCGGGCGCGGGATGCTTTATCGAGTCAACGAGAGCCGCCAGGTCGGCCTTGTTCTTGTCGTGCTGAGATTCCAGGAAGCCGATGAGCATCCCGATATCAATTGCATACTTGCCGTGGAATGTCGAAGTCTTGACGGCATCAATCCAGCGGGCCGCAATCTTCACATTCCCTTCAAGCTCGTTGAGCTTCGCCTGCTGCTTCATCCTTGCCGCGTCAACTTCCAAATGTGCTTTGACAGTCTCCATTTATTTTCTCCTGTGTTTGATTTCCGATGTCGCCGTCTTAGCGGATTTGATTCTTATGCCGAGCTTCTTGCCCTTGATGTTGTTGGCCCAATGCTTGCTGTGATTCTGCGACGTCTGGAGCGCGGCCCAATCCAAGGCCGTGACAAAGGTGTGCTGATATATCGCGCCGGATTTCAGGTGAGCGGTAAGGCGCAGTTGGTTGGGGTCGTACTCAAAAGCCGCGATGAATGAGCTTGCGGCAGGCATGAACTTGATTGCCTGGGTTGCCGGAGCCGTCGCGTTTGAATTGACTGATGCCATAAAAAAAGCACCTGCTTCCCCCATACAGGGAAACAGGTGCCGAACGGATTGCCGCCAGCTTAAACTACTTCTGGTCGCGTCTCATCGCTTGGATTATAAACCTTGTGCGGACTTTTGTCAAGAACTTATTAGTTCCACTCTGGATGGATGGCGGAGAAGCATTGTCGCTTTATGTTCTATTTGTCTGACACGTTCTCGAGTAACTCTCAACTTTTTGGCCGTCTCTTCCAATGTTAGGGGAAGCTCACCATCCAATCCATGCCTCATAATCAAAACTTTTCTGCATCTGTCTGGGATCGTGTCCATTGCCTTATCTAATCCCGTCGGGAAGTTTTTCTCTGCTTCTGTTTCGACTTCCGATTCTTCGGATATTTGTAAAACCTTCTCAGCAGATGGAAGTCCCACAAAATCAGGTCTATCAGATTCAATTATTGCTATTTTGCGTTTATTGTTTGTGTAAAGTTCCGGCGGGAATAACCATTCCGGGTCTTTCTCAAAAAAATTGCAAATATTTTCCGCCCAGGACAAAAGGACTGAGGACTTTTTCCTATCAGCCCTTAGCTCATCATATTTTGCGTAATGATACGGGTAACACCTTAGATTTATGGCCGCATTAAGGCATCCAATTCCAACTCCTATTTTTTCTGCAGCATCCACTTCGCTAGTAAAGGATTCATGGATAAGACGCCATAGCCTATTATTTTTTACTCTTACTTCCATTCGTATTGATTTCATAAATCTGCCCCGAAGGGCATTTCTCCAGGATTTAACCCTATGGAGTATCCGGCGCATCGCCAGAACATTTTAACTTCTAGCCAACTCGAACACATGCCCGAGTCCTTCTTGAATCCGCAAGCTGCCGGGCCTCACCTGAATCACGATCTCGCCGTGGCCGTGCGCCACATGAAGCCGCAGAGAGTCAATTACTGTCTGCTCCCATTGGTTTAGCTCGCGAGTCTGCCAGAGTTTAGATTGCATTGTTCCCCTTGACGAAAGATGCCCGCGACTCGTCCCGCCCCGTAGGCTGGCTGAACATTCTCGCCAGGGCATCGCCGGCCCGTTGCGGATCGCTGGCGTTCATTGGGACGCCCGCATGGGTCGACCACGATTTACCGAAGAATTTAGGGATAGGATTCGTGAAGGTGTCCACGTTGCGGACCAGGTAGACCAAAGCCATGAGCGCGTCGAAGTGGCCGAACACTTTTGACCGCGCAAGCTCCTTCTTTTTCTTGTCCCATATCGCGTTTCTCAGGCAGCCGAGCAATTCCAGGCATGACGGATGGACGATTATGCGCCCGTCCTTACACCACTCGCGCACCAGGTTTATCATGGCTGGCAGTTCGTCTTTGCGCGTCGGGAAGAAGTCGAGGCCATAGAGAGAGTCAAGGTCCTGAACCAAAATCAAATTGTTGTTGTCGGCCACGCGGCGGTGCATCTTCTCGTGCATCTGCAAGGCTCGATATCGCTGGTCCTGCTTATCATGGACCATCTGATATCCCAATGCCTGCTCAGTCGCTTTGACCTTTTCGGCTATTCTGTCCGTGCGGACCTCGGCATCTTTAAGCGCGAAATCTGACTCTATGATGAGCTTTGCCCGCCTGAAATCGTAATAGCCAAATATCGAGGCGGTCTTGTCTCTGACGCCTGAATCCAGAGCGGTGTATTTGTGATAGTATGGGAAATATTCGTCTTGCGGGATGACTTGGACTTGGGCATCGCTCCACTCCGGGATGATGATCTTCGTAGGGTCCTTGACCCACAGCGCGAGGTATTCCCGCTGCCAGGCTACCGCGCCAGTCGTCTCGCGCTTCCATTGCTCGATGCGCTCCGTAGGGAAATCCTGCGGGTCCGAATCGGCACAGTCGTAAATGTCGCAGTGAAAAAACCATCCCTCTTTCTCTGCCTGCTGCTTGATCTCGTGGAGCGGATGATCTTCCGTGTCGGCTGGCGTCGAACTGATTAGGACGCGGCCCTCCGTCGAAAATAGAGACGGAATCACCACCGACTCAAGCAGATTGTCAAGGTCGTCAACGTCGCGGCCCTCGTCGATGAACACGCGCCGGAAAGCGTTACCGCGCTTCGTTCGGTGGCTCTGATTATTGCTCCCTCTAAAAATAATCTTGGACCCATTGCGAAAGTTCAGCGTCAAGGTCGCGTCAAGCTGCGGCGGGTCCGGGCAATCGCTGAACGTCTGCGCGATGATTGGCAGGATATAATCTTTCAGCCCCTCTTTGACCGGCGCGAAGAACGCCGAAACGCACCCCGGATTTTTTATGCAATCCTCGCTCAACCAAATCAATCCATAGGTGGATTTTCCCGTGCGACGGCAGCACTCCAAATAAAACTTGATGAACTTAGCTGACGCTTTTATCCAGGCCTTTCGGATTTTTACCTGAATTTCTCGGAGCCTATACCCAAGCTCCCCGATCTGCCACGCCGCCGCGACTTTCTCAGGCGGTAGCTGTATCATCGCCCCGTGTACCGTATCCCTCTAATTCTTTCCGTAGACCGTCTAGAATTGGCAGGGATTGTATCGGAGCCTGACTCTTACCCTCGCGCTCCTTCCTGACCTCATACATTATTGCTATTAGCAATCGGGGGTCTGATACCACCTTGGCCGTAATTTGCTGACCATCTTGACTTTCTGTAACAATGGTTTGACCCATTGCCAATTCAAGAGCGCGTTTATCGAGAGCAAGAACTTCCTCGCGGCTCATCCCGTCATGGACATCAACAAGATTCTCGGCGAAGGTCTTAGGCTTATTCTTGGTGCCCTTAACCCTGCCTCCAATTTTCTTATGACCCTTATCGAATGGTATCCCGCGCACTATTTTTGCACTACTTCAGTGCCCTCTTACTTATTCTCGCGTTACGTTTTATAAATGGCCGGGGCCAAGCATTGCCCGGTAAGTCGCTGGCATTACTACCATTCGTGCTTATGGTATCCAGCTCCGCTCTTTGACGCGCACGGGCTCCGGAAGCCGTGTCACACATTAATGATTTCATGATCTCCACGACGAATCATGTTTCCCGCGTCAAAATCAAGTCCGATACCCCGCCGGCTCCAAAGACCGCCGCAGGACGCGCTGAAAATGCCCAGGGCTGGCCGTAGAACAGTCACGATGGCAGTATAGCCTACCATCGCCTTTACGACCTCCGTAGAGCGTCAGAGAGGTAACATCTCCCTTGTAGTCTGGCCTGAAAACCCAATGCCTGCCCATAGGGCGCCCGCACCCGTCACAAATGAACGCATTGAACGGAGTGTCCGCTAGATTCTCCTGCATCTCCATGCTCATAGTGTGCCCTGTTTCTGCATTTAACTATTATAATTAGATTTTATTTAGTTGTCAATAACCGTCATGGCCTTGGCAAGCTCAGCTTCCAGCCTCTTGACCTGGGCGCGGAGCCTGCGAACTTCTCCTGCCAAGGCCTTTATCGCCTTTCCGCTTCCTGCATCCGCGCAAGCAAGCGCATGACCGACTTTTCCTATTTCTTCCATGTTAGTTTCCAAGTTCCCCCCAACGATGGAATTTCTTTGCGAACGGCATAAGAAATTTCTGCACTCCCTTAAATACTTTATCGTCGCAATCCAATACACAAATATGCGCGATGAGTTGATAGATGATTTTAATATCGACCTTGATTTTTTTCGATCCGCACCATAGCGGCCAAACCGAGAAATCAATGTCGGCCCCGGACAGGTCGGCCCCGGGCAGATTGGCCCTGGACAGATTGGCCCTGGACAGATTGGCCCCGGACAGATTGGCCCCGGACAGATTGGCCCCGGACAGATCGGCC
>Ga0181520_10003797_pt1 | contig 26101 bp, 23 predicted proteins | sample PEATcosm2014_Bin_29_FD_132451 | JGI IMG/M metagenome (GOLD analysis project Ga0181520, IMG submission 132451) | Peatland microbial communities from MTU Mesocosm Facility, Houghton, MI, USA - PEATcosm2014_Bin02_30_metaG | ecosystem: Environmental > Terrestrial > Soil > Wetlands > Peat | place...
TAAAGCCCAGAAAATGCTGCCTGATCGGCACGGCTCAAGCCGTGCCCTGATACAAGCCTGTTCTTTCAAGGTAATAGCCTGTAGGAATTCAGTTTATCCGAAGTTAACTTCGTAATTCAGGCTCAGTTGCCACATAGTTGCATCTATCCAATGGAGCACGCGTCTGCGCGCGGTGGCTGAATTGTCCGTGAAAACACACTGACAGAGGCCGCAAGCTTCCCCTCGGAACGTACCAAGAGTACTGGAATGTTCTTGCTAGTGATTTGCGCGTGATAAACAGCTTACGCCGGCCGCCGCTGGAAAATAAGTGGCTCAAAATCTAACGTTTTCGGTTAGAGTAATTCTAGAGTTCGACATGCGAACATTTGCCGCCGGGCGAAAAGCCGGCGAACACAGCAGGCATCTGGACCTCGCCCGCGTTCTACTGGTGCAGGGAGATCTGGCGCCGCGTCTGGCGCTGCAAACCATCCTTCAAGCCGGGGGCTACGCGGTCGACGTAGCGGCCACACCCCTGGAAGCGTTGTCGAAGATGGACGCGGGACAGTACGACCTGGTGTTGAGCGACAGCCGTTTCGGGGCGCGAAAAGCCGGGCCCAACGTTTTGGCGTACGCAAGGGTCAAGGAGTATCGTCCCGCCACGGCGTTCATCACCAACTACGAGCCTGCATTGAAGGGACTCTCCGGTCGCGGAAGACACGAAGTCGCGATCCACACGGAGAACCTGCCCTGCCTCCTGGGCAAAGTGGCGGAACTAATAGGGCTGCGGGCCAGCCGCCGGTATCGGCCGCTGCGTACCGCCGCAGAAGCCCGGTAGCGCCGGCGGTTTGGCCTTCTCTACCTAAGCGGACCTTCTCACAGGTGTTCAGGTGTGATGGCGTGGCGGGCACTCCTGCCTGCCGCGTCCCGGCTCATGCCGACGCCTGGCTCCGACACTTTGTCGGACACGGGTAATTGTGGGGCAGGCGCTTTCGCCGGCGCTTTCGCCTGCCAACCGGCTTCGGTGGCCGGCGCCCGAGCTTCGTTCGGGTTGACAGGCGGAAGCGCCTGTCCCACATCGGAAGGTGGGCGGCGAGAAAAGGCCTGATGAGTCAGAAACTGGAATCATTTTGGGAGTGCGGCCGAGATCCCAATCGTCGAAGATACTCTCGCCCCGGCGACAGAAACTTCACTCGGTAGACACTACTTGCCGCGGCTGCCGCTGCCGGCCGAACCCCCTCCGGAGGACGCTACCGAAGCCGATGAAGATGCCGAATGGCCGACTCCGGCCGAAGAAGAAGACGCCACGCTAGACACGGAGCTCGCCCTGACGCCCGACGATCCGGACGAAGTTGGCGAAGCGGTCTGGTAGGTCGGAACTCCGCCACCGCCCACTCTCGGCGGCCCCTGATTGTAGATTATCGTTGGGGCGTAGTAGGTGGAGTAGACCCGCATCGGGTTGTAATAGCAATATCCCCAGAATGGATCGCATACCATGCCGCCGTACGGAATGTAGGTCCACAACCCGTACCAGGGATTCCAGCGCAGGGTTCCCACGCACGGAGTTGTCCCGGGAATCGCCCCAGGCGTCACATTCGTGGCGTAGCAGGGCGCACTCCTGCCGTTGGCGTCATAGACCTGCCTGGCCGATGAGGCATTGGCCGCCGCAGTCAACTCGCCACGGCGGGCGCTCCAGCGGTCGAGGGAGTCCAAATCTTCCTTGTTGAATTTTTCAACAGAAGCCAGCGCCCCATCCACGTTCACCATCTTGCCGCCGCCCACCACCACGGTCTCGTTCCCGATCTTCACATTGGCTTCGCCCGCGAACACCTTCAAGCGCGCGGGGGAGGCGTCGAAATGGTAATCGCCCGCCTTTGCAATCGTGACAGCGGCGTTGGCCAAGACCACGGTGAGACTGTTATCTTTCTGAATCTCGGGCACTTGCACCACGCCCGAGCCTTCCATCAGCTCCACCCGCGTGTCGATGAACCGGTTGGTGACCATATGCAGGAGGCTGCCCTCGCCCAGGCGCATCGCCCAGCCGGGCAGCATCTGGACCTCTGCCCTGCCCTGCAAGGTCCGCAACGCTCCGTTCTCCTTCATGTACGGGAACGTCGCCACGATCGGATCCGGAATGAGCTGGTCGTCAATGCGCACCTCACCCTCGATGTAGCTGACCATGCCGGACTTAGATGGCGCCACGAGCTGCGCCATGGCAGGCACGGCTGCCATCGCGGCAAGAACCGCGGCCAGAACCGAAAGCCAGAGCCACCTCATAAACACACCTCCACCTACTTTCAGCTTGAGCATATGGCACCCCTATGTCAATAGAAATCGGTTGCTATCGGACATCTCTTTATACCCATCCGTGGGCGAAAGCGTCCCAATCTGCCATCGCGGGACTGCGTGCGGCGCGAGAATGCCGGTATTCCTACCGGCATTCCTCGAAGAACGTCGGCAAGGATGCCGACGTGGCAGCCTGGAAGGCCGCTCTACGAATCGATCCCGATGATCGGCCGGGAGAGGATAAGGGGCAGTTCTTGCGCCGCAGTCCGCTAGTTGCCCTGGATTATCGCGCCGGTCCCATCGATCTGATAGCCGGAGTCCTGTTTTGAGAACCTGCCCTCGGCGATGGCGGTCTTCCCGGCGGAGCTTTTCGGGAAGACGATCACTCCGTCCTCCACCTTGATGCGGATTTTGGCGTCTTTATCGTCCGCCAGTTCCATCCAGCAACCCATGTCCTGGCAGACAGCGGTGATCTTACCCTTCACCTGCACGGTCTTGCCGACGTAGGCGGCGGGCTTGGCGAGGAGCGTGGAGATGGCCACCGGCTGTTTCAGAGTAAGCGGCTGACCCAGGTTGACATCGGCGGCGCACAAAAGGCCGGCCGCCGCCACAGCAGCGAATAGAAGCTTCATTCCTCTATTATGGCCTAGAAAAGAGTGGGGCGCCGGCTGCCGCTTGCCGTATCGGGTACGCCTTACTTGGGCGGCAGGAGGGAAAGCACGGCCCGGCTGGGGCTGGGGATGACGTGGGCGGCGATGAGTTTGCCCAAGCCGGCGACCTTGGCGCTGCCGGCGTCCACGGCGGCTCGCACAGCGGCCACATCGCCCTTGATCACGACGGTGATGTATCCGCCGCCCAGCTTTTCGCGGGCCAGCACCTCCACGGCGGCGGTTTTGACGGCGGTGTCGATGGCCTCGAATACCGCCGTGAAACCCTGCGTTTCGATGAGCCCCACGGCGAATCCGGCTTGGTCGTTCATAGTTCCTCCACGCGCTTTGGCGCCTTCGGCCGGCAAGTGTACGGTAGCCTGCTCGAAAAGAGGGCTGAAGTCCGGGCGTGCCTGCCAGGCGTCGCCCGCCTGCTCCGCCGGACGCGGAATCACGTCCATCACGATGGCGACATCGATGCCGCGAGCCACCGCGGCCGCGGCTTCCGCAGCCGCCTCGACATCCGCCAGCGGGCCCGCCAGCTTCAAGCAGACGCCCGGCTGGTCGTTCAGCTCCGCCTGCACAACGCGCACGCCGGCGGTCTTCTCCATGGCGTCCAGAATCACGATTCCGGGCGACCAGCCCGGTATTTCCACCAGGACCAGCGCTTCGCTCAGACTACGCCCCTATCCGCCAGCACTTTCATCACCTGGTAAACCACCTGGGCGATTTTGTCCTGGGCCATGCCGCCGGTGCGCGGCGCGCAGCCGGAGGCCGGAGGCGCAACCATGCCGAAATCCGACAGAATGCACTGCAGCACGGATTCGAGCGGGCCGCGGTCGGCCTGCTGCGCGGGGCTCATCGGCTGGCGCCCTCTACCCATGCGGAAGCCGCGCAGCCCGGCCGCCGCGCGGAAGCCGTCGGGAAACTCGAAGGGGATGAGCATGGCGTCGAACAGCTCCAGGATGCGGTACTGCCAGAGCATGGCCTCCTGGTAATTTCCGGCGCCGCACAGATCGTAGATGCGGCGGGTGACTTCGGGCACGGCGTTGCTGCTGGCGTGGGTGCCGCCGTCGCAGCCGATCATGAGCATGGGCGCGAGCACGGCTTCCCAACCGGTAAGGAAAGAGAAATCCGGCCGCGAGGGACGCACGGCGGCGATCATGCGCATCATGAAGGCCAGGTCGCCCGAGGAATCCTTGATTCCCACCACGCGCGGGAACTCGGCCAGCCGCCGGATGGTGGGCAAGTCGATGGCGCTGGCGAAGGCGGGGATGTTATAGAGCGTCACGTCGATGGGCGAGTGGCGCGCAATCTCGGCGAAATAGGCGTACACCGAATCCGGAGAGAGGCGGAAGTAGAAAGGCGAAACGATGGCCACGGCGGCGGCGCCCATGGCGGCATAAGCCTCGCAGGCGGCCAGGGTTTCCTTGACGTTGGCCTCCGCGGCGCCGGCCAGCACGGGTACTCGCCCGCGGGCGACCTCGCAGGCGATGCGCACAATGCGGCGGCGCTCCTCCTGCGTCAAACGGGTGAACTCGCCGGTGGAACCGTTGGGATAGAGGCCGTGCACGCCCTGATCGATGAGCCACGCCAGGAAACGGCGCAATTCGGTTTCGTCGATCTCCCCGCGCTCGTCGAAAGGGACCAGCGTGGGAGTAAAGATTCCTTTCAGTCGGGCAGCCATGGCAAGTAATCACTGTAACGCGGTTCGAGGGGAGCGGGCGGATGCGCGGCCGGGGGCACAGCAACGCCGCAGGCTGGAGCCTGCGTTTGACAGGCGGAAGCGCCTGTCCCACAACTCCGGAGAACCGCTGCCAAATGTAGAAACTCCAGTGGCAGGCCGGGGCCGGCGCCACCTCTCACTTGACCTTGTCGTGCAGCGCCTTCAGCTTCACCCACGCCTGGTCGCGGGCCTTCTTATTGGCTTCGGCAGCATCGGGCTGCTCGCCGGCCCGCATGAACCCGTGGGCCGCGCCTTCGTAGGTTACCGTCTCGAAGAACTTGCCGGCGGCTTTCATCTGGGCCTGGGTGGCCGGAACGGTCCCGTCGATGCGCGCATCGGTCCCGGCGTAGAACCCGTAGACGGGGGCCTGGATGTTGGGGATGGCCTCCGGCGCCGGGCCGTTGCCGTAGAACACAAATGCGAGCGACAGGTCCTTGCGGTTGGTGGCGAAGCGGAACGACTGTCCGCCGCCCCAGGAGAAGCCCACCACGCAAACCTTCCCATTGCAAGCGGGGAGCTTTTTGGCATAGTCGGCCACGGCGTTCAGATCCGCCGTGATCTGATCGGGCGGCAACTTGCCGATGGCGCCGCCCACTTCGTTGGCCGATAAATCCTTGGTGCGTCCGCCGTTGGGCGCCATGCCCGAGAGCAGGTCGGGCGCGATGGCCAGATAGCCCGCCGCGGCGAACTCATCGGCCACGTTTTCCACCCAGTCGGTCATGCCGAAAATCTCGTGGATCGCCACTATCGCCGGCGCCTTCGCCTGCCCCTGCGGGTAAGCCACAAACGATTCGACGCTTCTGCCGTCGTGCTTCACCGATACCCACTCGCGCCGCCGCGGCGAGCGGTCCACCGCCTGGCGCGCCCAATCCTGGGCGCCAAGGGAGGACACGCACAGGCCGGTTGCCGCCATGCCCGTCGCGCTGCCTTCCAGAAACCGCCTTCTTGTAGTTTCCATTTCCGTGCTCCTGTTCCGCTTGCTGCCGTATATATCCCGTGCTGCCGATATTCTCGAACGGTTGGTCCCGCGAGCGCAAGCGGAAAGACCATTTCAGACCTGAAAAACTCAAGACTTACCCCGCCGCGCAGCACTTCTTGTATTTCAGACCGCTGCCGCACGGGCAGGGATCGTTGCGGCCGGCCTTGCCCGGGGCGGCGCGCGACGCGCCGGCCTGCTCCCGCTCCCGCGCCGCCAGTCTTTCGAGCGGCCCGCGGCTGTGCAGGAAGAAGCGCTTCAATCCCGCGCACAGGTAGTTGAGCCCCTCTTCGCCATCCGGCGTCCGGATGAAGCGGTATTTGGGGCATCCGCCATGGCACATGGCCAGCGTTTCGCACTGGCGGCAATAACGCGGCAGGGCGTCCCGCTTGGCCTCTCCGAAGGCCCGCTGCACGGGGCTATCCAGCAGTACGCCGAGAGGCGTCTCAAGGATGTTGCCCAAGCGGTGCTCGCGGTCCACGTAGTGGTCGCAGGGAAAGAAATCGCCGTTGTGTTCCAGAACCGGGATCTGCCCGCAGGTTTCGCGGAACACGCACAAGGAATGCTCCATGCCCAGGGCCGGCCGGGCAGCTTCCTCGAAAGTCTGCACCGCCATCCGGCCGACGTCCCGCTCGATCCACTCATCGAAGATCTTGCACAGAAACGCTCCATAAGCCTCCGCCGAGGGCGTGTACGGGCCCACCCCGTCCGCCCTTTCCGGAGCATGCTCGACGGCTGGAAGCAAGCCCAGATGCCGGCAGCCGATTTCGCGGAAGAAACGGTACGCCGTGAGCGGATGCCGGACATTCAGGTTATGCACCACGCACACGATGTCGGTGGGGACGCCATGCTTGCGCAGAAGCTCGTATCCGCGCATGGCCTGGCGGTGAGAGGGCTCTCCGCCGCGGGTGGTGCGGTAGGGGTCGTGCAATTCCGCCGGGCCGTCCAGGCTGAGGCCGATGCGGAAATCCTCCGCCGCCAGAAAGCGGGCCCACTCTTCGTCCAGCAGCACGCCGTTGGTCTGGATGCCGTTACGGATGCGCCAGCCGGCGGGCTTGTGCTTGCGCTGAAGCTCGACGGCCTTGCGGAAGAAATCCACGCCCAGGGTGGTGGGCTCTCCACCATGCCACGAGAAAGCCACCTCCGGCCCGCCCGCGGCCGAGATGTGCTGGACGATGTACTCTTCCAGCAGGCTTTCCGGCATGCGCAATGCGCCGGCCTCCGGATAGAGGCTGCGTTTGTCCCGGTAATAGCAGTATTGGCAATCGAGATTGCACACGGCCCCGGCCGGTTTGACAAAGATCTGAAACTCCCGGGACACCGTTCCCACTCGCTCCTCCTGCAATTCCGAGACTAAACCCGATTGTAGAACCATGCGGGGCCTGGCTCTTTAGCCGGCCTCACCGGCGTTGTTCCGGCCAATGCGCTTCGAACTGCCGGACTGCGGGATTCGATCCTACCCGCCCAGTATCGTCTCGATCACTTCCATGTTCTTCAACGCCTGTTCGAGCGGCACGGGGACTTCGGTATTCTCCTGAATCGCGCGGGAAAACGCGTCGCCTTGCAGGGCGTACTGATCGCAGATGGGGAACTCTTCGGTGACGATTCCGCCGCCGCAGAGGTCGGACCCATCGTCGATGAATATGCGGGACTGCCGGTCCGGCGGCGCGTTGAAGGGAATCTCCATCTCCAGGCGGCCCTTGCCGCCCAGGAAAACCATGCGCTGATAGGGCACAAGCTGGGTGCCGCACGTGAAGATGGAATGGCCGGATGGAAACTCGAGGAGAACGGAGGCCAGGCGGTCGGTTTTCATGACCGGGTCGCGATCGAGGGCGGCGCGCACGCGCAGCGGTTCCTCGCCATACATCCAGCGCGAAATGAAGATGGGGTAGCAGCCGATATCCATGACGCCGCCGCCGCCGTATTCGGGAATATTCCGAATATTCCCCGGATCGGCATTGTAATAGCTGAAGCAGCCCAGGATGGAGCGGAGCGGCCCGATCCGCCCTGAGCGCACGATTTCGCGGGCGCGGATCCACTGGGGGTGGACGGCGACCATGAACGCCTCGCCGATTTTCACGCCGGCGCGGTCGCGGGCGGCGATCAAGCGGCGGCATTCGGCGCTCGACATCGAGATCGGCTTTTCGCAGAGCACGTGCTTGCCGGCTTCGGCGGCCTTGATGGACCAGGGAACATGCAGATGGTTGGGCAGCGGATTGTAGATGGCCTCGATTTCCGGGTCCGCCAGCAGCTCTTCATACGAGCCATAGGCTTTGGGGATGCCGAGAGAGGATGCGGCCCGCCCGGCTTTAGAGAGGTCGCGCGAAGCAATGGCGGCGATTTCCGCGCGCCGGCAGCCGCGCATGCCCGGGATCACTTTCGTAATGGCGATTCGGGCGGCGCCCAGCACGCCCCAACGGATTCGGTGGCTCATGGGTAGCAGTGTAAACCAAGTGCGGCGTCTACGGAATTCGCGCACGGCCGCGCGTGGCGCGCGGGCGGCATTCCTGGACATGCGCCGCACATGTTTGTATGCTGAAGACATGTCGAAGATGATTCAGGTCCGGAACGTTCCGGAACAGTTGCATAGCACGTTGAAGGCGCGCGCCGCTCGCGAGGGTATGAGCCTCTCCGACTTCATCAAGAAGGAATTGGGGCGCACGGCCGAGCGGCCCACCATGCGCGAGTGGCTGGAGAGCGTGCGGCAGGCGAAACCGATTCCAACCGAGCGGAGCGCGGCGCAAATCGTGCGCGAATTGCGGGATGCGCAGTGATCGTGCTGGACGCCTCGGTAGTTGTGGAACTCCTCACAAACGGCCCCTTGGCCGATTCCCTCAGGCGCGATCTGGCTTGGCGCAGCGAGTCACTCATCGTTCCCCATCTGCTCGACGTGGAAGTGATTAGCGCTCTCAGGAACCTAGGTGCGGGCCGGCGCATCGATTCGCATCGGAGCGAGCAACTTCTCGCGGCGCTCGCGGCGCTGCCCGTGGAACGCTATGGGCACACGCCCCTGCTGGGCCGGATCTGGGAGCTGCGCCACAACTTTACAGCCTACGACGCCGTCTACATCGCCTTGGCCGAAGCAACCAACTCTGTCCTCTACACCTGCGACGCCAAACTGCGCAAAGGCCATCGCGCGCAAGTCATTATCTTCGCCCCTTGACGGCGCACTGACCGCGTGAACATGTCCTTTTTCCGTGGGGCCAGGATGGAATCCTGCGGGCCGGAACACTACGCGCGCTTGGCTTCGCGCCGGATCCCCTCGGCAATCCACATCCGCAACTGCGTCTGGTAGCCTACCGACTTCGCAGCCGCGATGCGCTTCGCCGCGGCGATCTGTTCGGCGGCCAGGCGAAGCGAAATCGGAGACTTTACCTGGGCGTGGCGATCGCGGATCCTCCCGGCCAGAGCGGGCGCCGGTTTGGCCTGAGGAGCCTCGGTCAACTGATCCCACACGCCAGCGGCAGAATGGCTCTCGAAGAACTCCGCTGCCTCCCGGTCGGACCGAAACCTGGGGAGTGGCGACTTCGCTAGAGGAAGTTTTTTCTCCATTTGCTCCGCCTACTTCCGGCGATGTAGCCGCCGTTCACTTGCATCCATGTCACGCGCCGTGATCACCCTCACCTGCCCTCCGGACCGCCGAAACACGATGAAAGCCAGGCGGCCGTCAGCGTTTCGCCTAACGCGATGTATCGCTGCTGGCGCGCCCGCCTCACCTTGTGGTCACCGGCAAAGACCTCCTCCACCTCTTCCGGAGTGAACTCGCGCCTCCCGATATGGGAGATGTTGTCGTCATCCCACTCAAAATCGGAAACGACCGCAGCGATATTATATCGGATTGTATATACGAAACGCTACAGCACGAGAAGGCGCTTCGCGTCTTATTCGATCAGCGCGAACGCCTTCTTCATGGCGGCGGCGGTTTGCGCCAGGGCTTCCTCGGGCGGGAGGGACCGCAATTCCTGGCTCATCGGCTCGGCGGCCGCGGGGCCGTCGTAACCTATTTTGTTGAGCGCGTTCAGGAAGCCCTTGGTGTCGATCACGCCCGTCGAGCACGGCAATGCCCGGCGGTTATCCACCTGCTGATCCACCGGAATCCCCGCCGGCGCATCGCTCATGTGAACGGCTATGACATCCTCGTTCTTCAGCGCGAGGATGTCGGCCACCGTGTCGCCGGCGTTGTACCAGTGCCAGATATCGAGCAGCAAGCCCACATTGGGCTTGCCCATTTCGGCGATGAGTTCCCTCATGGTGGCCATGGTGTGGATGAAGGGGTACTTGCCGCGACTCCAACCGGTCTTGGGGCCGACGTATTCGAGGCCGAGGGAAATGCCGTTGTCGCCCAGCACGGTGGCGACTTCGCCTATCCTCTTTGTGTGCAGCTTGAAGTTCTGGAGGTAGGTAAGGTTGTTGTCCGAGGAGGAAAGCCAGGTGAGGAACCGCCTCATGCGCGCGCGCTGGAGGGTCTTGGCGGTGGCGGCGAGATCTTTCACAAACGCGGCGAAGCGGTCGTCCGCCTGGTTGACGGGGACGGCCTGGGCGCACGAACCGAACTCCAGGTTCTGGGTTCGCAGGCTGCCCAGCAGGTCGGTCATGGCTGAATCCGCCAACGCGGCCAGTTCCTTGACGTTGGGATCCACCGCCTCGAATCCGAACTTCACCGCCATGGCGATCGATTGCATCAGGTTCGCCTGGACGCCGATATTCCCGGTGTTCAGGCACATCTTCATCCTGCGCGCGGCCGCCCAAGCCGGGCCACCGGCGACGGCGCCGGCCGCCGCAAATCCCGCCACGCGAAAGAACTCGCGCCGATTGGTTGAATGCATTGCATTGCCTCCGGTTCAGGAATATCATACCCGGTTTACGGCATGGGGTGGTTGCCGGACCATGCCCCGCCAATGCCGGGCCATGGCCCCGGCCCCGGCCTCTCATTCGAAAGCCGCGGGGCAAGCCTGCCGGAGGCAAGAAGCGGCATGCTCGGATGGGCGCACATGCCGGGTGTAGTACGCCCACGCCTGGCGGCTCAATCCGTTCGCCAGATCCGCATCGGAGAGTAAGCGTTCGCAATGCGCCAGGCACTCGTCGACGGAACCAAACTGAAGATAGTGAGAGCCCGGTTTGAGCGGTTGCGGAAGCTCGTTACGAATTGAGTCACTAACCACGCATTTCGCCGAAGCCAGATACTCCGGAAGCTTAAATGGCGCAGATTGATACAGACCCCTGGTATTGACGCCAATCAGGATTTCCTTGCTGAAGGCAATGTAATTGGAGAATCTGACCGGAGATCTCGTCACGATATCGCCGAACTGGGCCCGCGCGAACGGTGTGGGAATCACGCCGCCCACGAACCGGTCCCCCAACGTCTTGCGGAGCGCACGAACCAACTCCGCGCGCTGCCGGTTGAGTTCCTCGGCGTCGGGGCCGGCCTGGGCGGGGTCCCACATGCGGGTCTGGTAGACCACGAGGGGGCGTTTCCCGGCGTCCGGAGAATGCTCGAAACTCCGGCAGGGCGGCGTACACCAGAACTGGTATATCGCCCGCAAACGTGTGGCGAGCAGTTCCCTCCGTCCGCGGTTTGCGCTTCCGGCGCCCAAAAGCGCACGGGCCGCGACCCCCAGCGTCCTGACTGTCATGTCCCGCGAGCGGCAGGCGTAGTTGAGGCCAAACGGCCTGACTTTCCCGCGACTGGCCGGGGCCAGCTTCGCGATATCGGGCCGGTAGTAGCTACGCTTCAAATAGAGGTCGCACCACTCCAGTAACTCGCCGGAAAACAGGTCGCTGTGATCGCTCAGGTCGAGGACCAGACGTGAGATGCCGTCAGTCTCCGGCGAGCGCAGGGTGAATGGACAGAAACCGCCTCCCGGGAGACGGCTCAGTCCCTCGACGCGTGGCGTAACCGTCATCCTCAACCGGCCCGCGGCGGACAATTCGCACAGGCCGGTCAGAATACAACTGGCAGTGTATAAGTCCTGGTCCGGCGAGAAGTGGAAAATAACATCGAGTGAGGGTTTTCCCGCCTGGGAAGCCGGAATTTCCATGTCCTGCCCGCGATCGCCCGTCATTGTACGCCCAGTATAAACCGATTGGAAAGTCCGATTGTCGCACGCAATGGTACATTTCTAGTATGTGTGGAATCGCCGGGTTTCTGCTCCTGAAGGGAAGCGCGGAACCGGCAGCGGTGAAGGCCATGTGCGATCCGATCCGGCACCGGGGACCGGATGACGAGGGCGTCTACACGGACGGCGCCTGCGGGATCGGTATGCGGCGCCTCAGCATCATAGACCTGGGCACGGGGCACCAGCCGCTTTGCAACGAAGACGGCTCGGTGTGGGTGGTCTTCAACGGCGAAATCTATAACTATCAGGAACTGCGCGGCGATCTGATCCGGCGCGGCCACCGGTTCACCACCAACAGCGACACCGAAACGCTGGTCCACCTGTACGAAGAGAAGGGCGCGGAGGGGCTCAGCATGCTGCGCGGCATGTTCGCCTTCTGCATTTGGGACGCGCGGCAGCGCAAGATCCTGCTGGCGCGCGACCGTTTTGGCAAGAAGCCGTTGTACTATGCGCAGACGGCCTCCGGGTTGTATTTTGGAAGCGAGCTGAAGTGCCTGCGAGCAGCCGGTGTTCCGCTGGACATCGATAGGGAGGCTCTGCGGCTCTATTTCCAGTTCGGCTATATTCCCGATCCCTACAGCGCTTTCCGCGCGATTCGCAAGCTCATGCCGGGCTGCTGGATGGAGTTCTCGCAGGATGGAGAGGTACGCGACGGCCGCTATTGGAAGCTTCCCCCATTTTCGGACGAGAACCGGACGGGATCGAGCGAGGAGGAAGCGCGCCGGCGATTGCGCGAGCAGTTCGACGAATCGGTTCGCATCCGCATGATCGCGGACGTTCCGTTGGGCGCATTCCTGAGCGGCGGCATCGATTCCAGCCTGGTAGTGGCCTCCATGGCGCTCCAATCGGGGGAACCGGTCAAGACCTTTTCCATTGGTTTTGAGGAAAGCGCCTACAACGAACTGCAATACGCCGCGTTGGTGGCGAGGAAATACAACACCGATCACCATGAAATTGTGGTGCGTCCCGATTCGGCGTCGCTGCTGACGAAGCTGGCGCGGCACTTCGACGAACCATTCGCCGACTCCTCGGCGATACCCACCTACATCGTCTCGGAATTCGCGGCCAGACACGTGAAGGTGGCGTTAAGCGGCGACGGGGGCGATGAGCTGTTCGCCGGTTATCCGACGGTCAGCAACGTCTATAAATACCGGTTTCTGGATGGCGTTCCGGCGGCGCTGCGAAAGGCGATATTCCGGACGGCGGAACGGTTGCCGTATGCGGCTTACGGAAAGAACTTTCTCCGTGGAATCGGCGCCCCCACCGCGCTCGACCGGTATTTCAATCAGAATTACACGCAATATTTCCTGCGCGAGCGCATGCTCACACCGGAGTGGATGCTGCCGGCGGACGCGGCATTTTTGCAGCGGCTCCTTTCGGACGATTTTCTCCCCCGTGGCGCGGACATCGTCTCACAGGCGATGTACTTCGAGGCCGCCGCCAATCTGCCCGGAGACATGCTGGTGAAAGTGGATCGCGCCTCCATGGCCGCGTCTCTGGAGGTGCGATGCCCCATGCTCGACCATCGATTTGCGGAGTTCGCCGCCCTTATTCCCACGAGCTGGAAGTGGCGCAACGGAAAAGGCAAGCGCATCCTTCTGGACGCCCTGGGCGATCGCTTGCCGGCGGAAGTGCTGACCCGCGCCAAGATGGGGTTTGGAGTGCCGATCGATCATTGGTTTCGCGGCCCTTTACGGGAAATGGTCCACGATAGTCTCTTGAGCCCCGCATTTCTGCAGCGAGGCATTGTTTCTCCGGAGTTCCTGAAATATCTTCTGGCGGAGCACTCGAGCGGGCGCCGCGACAACCAACACCAGATTTACTCTCTGCTTATGCTCGATCTGTGGTATCGGAACCTGGAGGAACCGGTGGCTCCGCCGGATCGGTACATGCCGTGCGAAGCCCGAGGGATATAGTGTCACCCGAGCAAACGCCCGTCCGGCTGGCTTACCTTCTGAGCCAGTATCCCGCCGTCAATCATGTCTTCATGCTCCGCGAGATTCGCCAGTTGCGCCAGCAGGGATTCCAGATTCAGGTGGCTTCCATTCGGGGCCCGGACCGGCCTCCGGAGGCCATGACCGAGGTGGAACGGGAGGAAGCGCGCTCCACTCACTACATCAAGGATGCGAGCCTGCTCGAAGTGATTCAGGCTCACGCCGTAACACTGGCGTCCCGGCCGCTTGGTTATCTTCGCGGGCTTTGCGTCGCGTTGCGCGGCGCCGGCCCGGCGCCGCGAAAACTTCTCTCCAGGCTCCTCTATTTCGCCGAAGCCGTCGTGGCGGGCCAATGGATGAGGCGCAACCGGCTGTCGCATGTCCATACGCATTACTCTTCCGGCGTGGCCCTGATAGTGGCCAGGACTTTCCCGGTTACTATGTCCGCCACGTTTCACGGTCCGGCGGAATTTGAAGATCCAGCCGGTTTCCAGCTTGCGGAAAAGATCGGGGCCTCCCTTTTTTCCTGCGCCATCAGCTTCTACGGGCTTAGCCGGCTCATGTATGCGTCCGCTCATTCGGAGTGGCCCAAACTGGAAGCGACGCCGCTGGGGGTGGACATCGCCGAGTTTTCGCCCAGACCTTTCCGGGAGAATCCTTTGGTTTTCGAGATTCTATCGGTGGGCCGGCTGGCGCCGGTCAAAGGGCAGCAGGTGATGATTGCGGCGGTGGACACAGTGGTGAAGGAGGGGCGCCGGATCCGGCTTCGCCTCGCGGGCGACGGCCCGGACCGCGCGGAACTGGAGCGCGAAGTAGCGTACCGCGGCTTATCGCGAGTCGTGATCTTTGAAGGCAACCTCAACCAGGACCGGTTGCGGGCCGTCTACCGCGAATCGGATGCCTTTGTGCTGTCCAGCTTTGGGGAAGGTTTGCCCGTGGTCCTGATGGAAGCGATGGCGATGGAGATCCCCTGCATTGCGACGTGGATCGCCGGAATCCCCGAACTGATCCGCGATGGAGTGGATGGGCTGCTGGTGGCGCCGGGAGATGTCCGGTCTCTGGCGAAAGCGATTATAAGGCTGATGAGCGACGCGGAGTTACAGCGCCGGCTGGGTCGAAGCGGACGTAAGAGGATCCTCGAGGGATATGAAGTGATTACCAACGTACGCCGTTTTGGGGAAGTACTCAGCCGCAGGCTGGGTGAAGCCGCTGCCGCTTCGGAGAGATCCCATGCGAATCCATAGCGAGAGAATCGGAGAAGTCGACCGCTACATCCGGAACTTCGGCCACGAAGATCTGGATGCCAAGATCCCCGAATACGAGCGTCTCATGCGGTATCTGCGAAAGGCGCGGGAAATCGACTCCAGCACGCGGATTCTGGAAATCGGAACAGGAACGGGATGGTTCCCGATATTGTGCCGCGCCAAGGGGCTGCAGTGTAAGGGGCTGGAAATCAGCCCGCAACTGATTGAGTTTGCCATGGAGATGGGACGGCGCAAGGGCATCGTTCCAGATATCGAGCTGGGGAACGTGGAAGTGGATGATATCGGCGTGGAACAGTACGACGCGATTATAGCGTCGTCGGTTTTCGAACACATCGAGTTTTGGCGGCCGGCGCTGACCAACATCTACAGAGCGCTCAAGCCTGGGGGAGCGCTGTTCTTCGAATCAACGAACAAGTATATGCTGAAGTCCCTTTCGGCCGAGTTCGCCGTTCCCTTCTATGGATGGCTGCCGGATCGGGCGAGATATGAGTTCCGCAAGCTGGTGCACGGCAAGGATGTCATGAAACTGGGGATCGATTTCCACCAGTTTACCTATCTCCAACTGCGGCGGGCATTCGAGGATACGGGTTTTCGCGAGATCCTGGATGTGATAGACCTGCTGGATGTGGAGGGGCGGAAGGGGCTCAATCGTTGGGCGCTTGCGACGGCGAAATCCTCCCGTCCGATGCGGCGCCTGGTTCTGACCTTCTTTGTGGATGCCACAACGTTCGTTTGCCGGAAATAGTTCAGGCGCCGGCCGGGCGCAACCTTGCCCTGATCCAGCCGGAGAAGGCTTCGCGGTGATGCCTCTCCAGGCAAATGAAGAAAGCCGCGGCGTAATAGACGATCGCCAGCAAGGCGCCTCCCACAAGCACCTCACGCAAGTTACGGCCGGGCAGCCAGCGCAGTTTTACCCAGAGCGACAGCAACATCGTCGGAACGGCCACCAGGAAAGGCGAAAGGTAGATGCCGCGCAAATAGGCCGCCATGCCGACGTGGACCGCGCGGCTTAGGAGCCAGGAGGCCACCAGGCCGCGATTGAGAACCAGCAGCGCCGAGACGACGCACGCCGCGCCCAGTATCCCGTAGCGTGGAATCGCCAGGTACAAGCCGGCGACGCAAAGGGCCGCTTCCACGGCGAGGGAAATGGCATAACCCTTATGCTTTCCCAAGCCGTACAAAATCGAACCGGAATTGAACTGAGCCGCGACTCCCAGCGTGATGCCGATGGCCAGAACGGGAAGCAGGGGGGCGCTCATGGTGGCCATTTCGGGGGTGAGCCAGACCCTGAAAAGCTCCTTCCCGTATACGATCATGGCCATAGCCATGGGAGCGAACATCACGAAGCAATAACGGTTGACGCAGATTCCCATGGCGGCGATCGTTCCCAGATCGTTCCTGGCCGCCAGTTCCGCCGAATGCGAGCCGGTAATGGAGCCAACGCGACTGACGAGATCCACCGAATAACTGGGCACGCGATAGGCCATTCCGTAGTATCCGGCGTATGCGGTGGGCAGAAAATGGGCGATGAGAATCGGGGCGCTTTGATTCAGCAGGAGTTGAGAAATGGCCGCCAGGAATGTATGGATACCGTAAGCGAGCATCTGGCGGAACATGGCGAACGTGGCTAGGGAAGGAGACCAGCGAAACTCGGGGAATACATGGCGGATGCCGAAATAGTCCAAGGAATAGGTCAGGGCCAGGCTCGCCAACAACACGGCTCCCATGCCCAGCAGACCATAGCCCGCCAGCAGTACCGCAGCCATGCCAAACGTGCGAACGGCGGTGGAAACAATCCAGATGCGGCTGGTAACATCGAAGCGCTGGAAGGCCCCCATGGACGACTCGAAGATGTAAAACACCGCGCCCGAAGCCCAACCGATTCCTACGGCGATGAGAAGTATCTCAAAGCGGTGGTGGTAGGCGGCGGAAATGTTCTCAAATCTGGCCGTGGGACCGGCCAGCAGCAACACGGCAAGGATGGTGGAGGCGGTCACCGCGGCGGAATAGGCAGCGGCGGTATTGATCACTTCGTTGACCTTGCCGGGTTCTCCAGTGGCGCGGTAATGGGCGGCGTACTTGATGGTAGCGGAACGAAATCCCAGATCCATCAGCCCCAAGTAGTCCGCCAGGGTGATGACAATGGTCCAAACGCCGTAGCCCTCGGATCCCAGCTTGCGGATGGTGATGGGCGACAGCAGGATGCCGGCGAAAATACTGACAACCACGCCCGACCAGCTCCATAAAACACTGCCCAGGAAACGTCTCCGGCGCTTGGAGGGCTGCTGGAGGGAGGCGGAAGGCATCTTGTATTAAGTTACCAGAACAGGCAAAAGCGATGCGATTTGCGGGTTCCGTGCAACTCGCTCCAGGCGTTTGAAGAGGAGCTGGATTCTCCCCATGGGCCGGCGCTCAGGACCGGCCGGCGCCGGCGTCCAGCAGCGTGGCGTACAGCTCGGAAATTCCGGCCATCGAAACCTCCGCCGAAAAACTCCGCCGGACGTGGGCGGCCGCCGCCACGGACAGGCTATGCCGCAATCGCGGATCCTCCACCACCAGGGATCGAAGACACCGCTCCAGGGCCGGGACGTCCTCGGAAGGAAATAGCATGCCGTTGACGCCGTCGGTCACCAGCTCCGGATTGCCCCCCACCGCCGACGCCACCACGCAACATCCGCAGGCCATGGCTTCCATCAGCGAGTTCGAAAAGGCTTCCGACCGGGATGGCGCCACGAACACGTCTATCGAGTGCAGCCACTCCGGCACGTTGCTCACCTGCGGAACGAAGCGGCACGAGTCGCCCAGGCCCAGACGTTGGCCGCGGGCCTCCAGGCCGGAGGCCGAAGGACCACTGCCGACGATCGCCAGCTTCAGGCCGGGCCGGGCATGGCGCACGCGGGCAAAGGCGTCGAGCAGGATGTCCACTCCCTTCTCCGGACGCAGCTCGCAGATCGTTCCGATCACCAGGGAGGCTCCTTCCAGTTGGGGCTGGCGGGCAGAAGGGCCGGGCGAAAATCGAGAGCAGTCGATGGTGTTGCGCCAAAGATGGATCAGCGAGCGCGGCACGCCGTGGCGCTCGATCAGTTCGCGCTCCACGGCCTGCGAGTTGACTACAATACCATCGACCAGCCGATCCGTAAGGCGAAGCAAGTGGGTGGTAACTCCGGGGGTCAAAGTGCGGTGCGCGCGCTGGCTGGAGATTATAACCGGCGTGCGGAAGAAGCGGGCCACCGGTACGCCAAACAGGTCCATGGGAACGTCAAAGGTATGGACCAGCCGGATATCATGGGCTTTCAGATAACGCCCCATCAGCCAGGCCGCCTTCAGCGCGGAAAACGACTTAAAGGAGTGGACCGGAAAGTGGACAATCGGGACGCCGCAAGATCGAAGTTCCCGCGCCCTGAACCCGTCGTCGAGGAAGCATGCCACGTGCGGCTCGAAAAGCGTGCGGTCAAGCGCCATCGCGGTGAGTGCGAGTTGACGCTGGGTACCGCCGATTCCGAGGTCCCTTGACATCAGGAGTACCGAACGGGGTTTCGACATAGTCTTGGCGCGGGAAGCCGGCAGGCAGGCGAAAGCGCCTGCCCCACAAGGGGAGGGCAACCCTCCCGATTCTCTCACGCCTCTTAAGGGAGCGTTGCCCCATGACATGTGACGTTCGGTTTGGCCCTGTTTGAGGCCGCCCTATTTCCGATCCTAGGTCTTGTCCGCCTTCTTGGGCTGCTTCTTTTCCACGTTCTTCTGTGCCGGGGCGGCCTGCTTGGGCGGAGCCGGATTGGCCGGAGCCGCGGCCGGGGCCGGGCGGTCGTTCGTCTGAGCCGCCGGCCGGCTGGTCTGATCGGGGGTTCGCTGCGGGCGGTCGTTGAGAGGCCGCTGCACGTTCGCCGGCGGCGGGTTTTGCCCCGCGTTATTGCCCGGGCCGGCTCCGCGCCCGAAGGTGGGGGCCGTGGGGCTCGGCGCGGGGGCGTTGCGGCGCAGATTGTCGACCGTGCCGGCATCGAGCGGCCGGCCCTGGTTCGCTTGCAACGCCTGCTGCTTCGCCTGGAAGGAAAGCGGAGGAGGAGGAGGGGCCGTCCGCGCCACCACCTGCCGGTCCGCGAACCGCGCCGGAGGCCCTTGCGCGCTCCCTCCGCCGGGACGGGCGATGACGCTTTCCCGCTGCGGGGCTACCTGCGCGGTGCTCCCCACCACCTGCGCCCGGGAGGCCTCTCGCGCGTCCATCGCCACGGCGGTGCGCCCCACCGGCTGGGCATTCACGAAGTCGTCGCGCCGCACCGCCGTCACCGCGCCCGGCACGCCCTGGTTCACATACTGTACATTCGTCGCGTTGATGTTGGTGACGGTGACATGCGCGATATTCACCTGGCTGACGTAGGCCGGGCTGACGCTGTAGGCCGGGCGGTACGCTTCTCCCGGACCCAGCGGAAACCACGCCACGCCGCCGCCTCCGCCGAAAGCCAGCGACGCCCCGAAGCCCGGGCCGCCGATGAAAGCCACCAGCGCCGGCGCATAGACCGGAGGCGCGGCCATGGCTCCCGGGATCCAGGCCCAGCCGAATGGGGTCTGGGCCCAGCGGCCGTAGTGAAAGGGCGCAAAGCCCCAGGGCGCATCGTCAATCCACGTCCAGCCCCACGGTTCCACCCACGCCCAGTGCCCGTAATGATAGGGCGCCCAGCCCGCCGCCACGCGCGGAACCCACACCCAGCCATAGGGCGGGTATTGGCGCCATACGCCGTACTCGTCCAAATCCTCGTATCCAATCATCCGCCGCGAGACGTAGCGCACCGATTGGGATTGGTCCTCGCGGCTATCGCGCGCCATCGACCAGCGATCGAAATCGCCAGGCGGGGCCGCGCGGACAATCTCCTGCGTCAGCGAATCCATTCCCGAAATGCGCGCGCTTTCTCCCATACGCACAGGGACCGGCGCGGCGCCCTGGCCGCCGATGAATTCGGCTGCCCCGTTCCACACCGTCACCGTGCTGACGTTCCGGTCACCGTCGGCATCCACGCGGTAGTTTCCCGGCCCCAGCAACGTGATGGCGGCATTGGGCGTGTCGACCTCCCAGGCCTCACCCGGCGCGAGGTCGCGGATGCGCACGTCGATCGTGCCCTGCGTGACGCTGAGCTGGGCCATGCGGTCGTCCAGGTTAAGAATCGAAAACGACGTCCCGCCGGCCATGCGGACGGCCGTGGAGTCGATGTGCATTTCGACCTGCGCTCCAGGGTCCGTCCACAGATGATCGCCGGTGGTAAGCGGATAGTTCAATGTGGCGGCGGTCCATTCCTCCACGCTGCCAGGCCGGAAAGAGACCGGGCCGCTCTGATAGTTCAAACGCGCCACCCGCGATGGGGGATCGCCGCCGTCCGCCAGCGCCGGCGCCGCCGCCAGCGCCGCCAGGGCCGCAAAGCACGCCACGTTACGGATCATTTCCGCATGACCTCCCATATCTATTCAACACTTGGGATTCTTAAACTTTCCGGAGGGTTACATTAAAATCCCGCAAGGAAGGCCCCTGGGCTTTCTGCCCAGCGTCTGGCGGCGACCACCCGAAAAACGCCGGCTAGAAAGCCGGCGGCAGGCCCAAAGGCCTGACCCCACACGCTCACTTGTACAGCAGGTACGGCTCGCGCAGCTTGACGAACGCGGCCACCTGGTCGCGGTAGCTTCGCTCGATGGCGCGCGGATCCTCGCCGGCTTGCAGTCGCCGGATTACGTCGTCGCTTCCGATCAGGCGCCTGCTTTTCGCGAAGTCGATCTTGCCGGGATAGAGTTTCCGCAGCGCTGCCGCCACTTCGAGACCCAGGCGGGTGGCGTCGAATAACTCGCGATCCGTGATCGCGAAGCGAACGCCTTCGACGCTCATCCCCTTCAAGTTCGATTCCGTGGGCTTGAAGCTGGTGGAATAGACGCGAACGCCGGGGATCCGCCGCTGGTTCAGATACGCGGCCAGCCCGCGGCCGTGGAGGAAGGCGGCGCCGATCTGCTCGAACGGGGCATCGGTTCCGCGGCCCACGGAGAGGTTGTCGGAGTACTCGATCAGGCACAAGCCGGGGTAAAGGGTGGCGGCCTTCAGGCTGCGCATATTGGGCGAGGGGTCGATCCAGGGAAGGCCCGTCGCGTCAAACCAATCGTCGCGGTTCCAATTCCGCATAGGGATCACGGTGAGCGCGGCGCCGATCTTGTTCCGCGCGTTGAACAGGCGCGCCAGCTCGCCCATGGTCATGCCGTGGCGCGCGGGCAGTCCGGCCAGGTAGCCCACGAAGGAGGTATTGGCGGCATCGAGCAACGGCCCTTCCACGTGGTTGCCGGTAATGGGGTTGGGCCGGTCCAGCACGTAGAAGGGGATGCCCGCGGCCGCTGCGGCCTCCATGGCGTAGGCCATGGTGGTTTCGTAGGTGTAAAAGCGCGCGCCTGCATCCTGAATGTCGAACACCAGGGCGTCCAGGCCGCGCAGCATCTCGGCGGTGGGCCGGGGCGTGTTCCCGTAGAGGCTGAAGATGGCGATGCCGGTGGCGGAATCGGCGGCGTCCGGAATCACCGCGCGCTCTTCCACGCCAGAGATGCCGTGCTCGGGTGAGAACAGGGCAGCCACCGCAACGCCGGCCCGCCGCATGACATCCACGTTGCGCCGGCCGGCGCTATCCACGCCCGTCTGGTTGGTGATGAGCCCTATGCGCTTACCCTGGAACGGCTGGAAGTTGTTCTCAACCAGCGTATCGAGGCCGGTGCGCGCCGTTTCGCGATGCACGCCCACGGCCGCGGCGGCGATGTTGGCCACCGTGGAACGCAGGGGGCCCAGCGAGGGCCTCTGGTGCGGGTGCACGCTATTGGCCAGCAGGATCACGTAGGTCTTGGAGGACGGGTCGATCCAGATGGATGTGCCGGTAAAACCGGTGTGGCCGAAGGAGCCGATGGGGAACAACTTGCCGCGGGGGGCGGAAAGCGGCGAATCGATGTCCCAGCCAAGGCCGCGCAGGATGGGCTGGCCGGGCGGGCCCCGCGGCTCGGTGAAAGCGCGGACGGTCGAAGGGCTGAAGAGACGGACGCCGTCGAGCTCGCCGCCGTCGAGCATCATCTGGGCGAAGCGCGCCAGGTCGTCGGCGGTGGAGAACACGCCGGCGTGCCCGGCCACGCCGCCCATGTAGCGCGCGGTGGGGTCGTGCACGACCCCGCGCAAGGGCGGGCCGTTCTTCGGGACGCGCTCGGTGGGCGCGATGCGCGGGATCCATGCGGCGGGCGGCTGGAACGCGGTCTCCTTCATTCCCAGGGGCAGAAAAACGTGCTGGCGCGCGTAGTCGGAAACCATTTGCCCGCTCAGGCGGCGCACCAATTCACCCAGCAGGACGAAGTTGATATCGCTATAGACAAAACGCACACCGGCGGGCCCCGCCGGCGCGGCGCAGGCCAGGCGGATGCCGTGTTCGTAGCCGGTCCAGGCAGGCTCCAGCGGCACATCCGGCGGGAGCCCGGAGAAATGCGTGAACAGGTTGCGGATGGTGATATCGCTTTGGCCGCCCTGGAACTCGGGGATGTAGCCGGTGATCTTGTCGTCCAGGCGGAACTTGCCCTCCTCGAAGAGTTTCATCAACGACGAGGTGGTGGCGACTACTTTGGTGAGAGAGGCGATGTCGAAGATGGTATCCGCCGTCATGGCCTCCGGCCGAGGGAACAGGGCGCGCCGGCCATAGGCTTTGCGGTACACGATGCGCCCCGCATGTCCGACCACCAGCACGGCGCCTGGCAGGCGGTCTTCCCGAATGGCCTGATTGATGGCGGAATCGATGGCCTGCGCCCCGGAGAAGGTCTGCGCCGGGAGGGCGGAGACAGCGAGAATGGCGCAAAGCAGGGTAGGTGTGAGGCGGAGAGAGGGTCTGAGGTGGAGAGAGGACTTTCTTGACGCGGAGACGCGGAGACGCGGAGAAATTCGGAGAGTTGGTGTGAGGCGAAGAGCGGGTCTGAGGTGGAGAGAGGACTCTTTGGACGCGGAGACGCGGAGACGCGGAGAATTCAAGAGAAAGGAAAGAACAGGCCGCATCTTGTCGAGTCCAACTCTCCGAATTTCTCCGCGTCCAACTCCTCTCTCCACCTCACACCAACTCTCCGATTTTCTCCGCGTCTCCGCGTCTCCGCGTCAAAAGAGTCCTCTCTCCACCTCAGGCCCCCGGCTTACTACTCCAGGAACGGGTTTACGATCCTTATTCCCGCAATAATGGCGCCGTGGCTGAGATCCTCGCTCAACAGTTGGGTAGCCCGGTTCTGTTCGGCGGCGGCGAGAATCATCCCGTCCCAGAACGAGAGCTGCCACGTCTCGGCGATCTCCGACGCCCGGAGCACCGTATCCGGCGTCATCCAGGAGTCTACCCAAGAGGCATAGTTCCGAACCGCCTCACGGGCCGCCGCGGGGCTCAGCGGCGCCTTGACTTTGCGCGTCGCATTGACGTAGAACTCCTGTAGCACCTGCGTGCTGAGCCTTCCGGCCCGCGCGCCCCACAGGTCCCTTAAGACGGCGGCGGCCCGCTGGCGTTTCGGGCCGGCGTCGGCGTCGTGGGCGTAGACGAGGATGTTGGTATCAACGAAGACCGTGCCGGTCATGCAGCGCCTCGCGATCCGTAATGCCAGCCCCACCGAAATGAAACGGGGAATCGAGCTGCGCCAGGGCCTTCGCTTTCGCCTGTTCGTAGGCGGACTCGCGCTCCACGATCTTCTGCAGCTCTCCCGCAAGCATGGCGCTGACGCTGGCGCCGCGCTCGACGGCCAGCGCGCGGGCTTTCTTCAAGAGGCGCTTATCGATGGCCAGGGTAATGTTCTGCTTCATGGGGGCCCCTCTCCCAGCTTACACGTAAAATACGTGTCGAGAGAGCGCTCTTCTAGAGAGCTCCTTTGACGCAGAGGCGCAGAGACGCCGAGGACTTAGGAGAGAAAGAAAGAAGAATCGAGAAGACACAGGAAACGCCAATCATCTTCCCTTCCTCATCAACCTCGAATTCCTCTGCGTCTCTGCGTCTCTGCGTCTCTGCGTCTCTGCGTCAAGAAAGGCCGCCCTCCACTCCTCCCTCCCTACTTCACCTTCGCGAACAGCTTGCCCAGCGTCTTCACCACCTGGTCCACTTCCTTCTCGGTGACGATGTAGGGCGGCAGGAAGCGCAGGACGGTGTCGTGCGTGCAGTTGATGAGCAGGCCCTCGGCCATGGCGTCCAGCACAATCTGTTTGCCGGGAACCGTCAGCTCCACTCCCAGCATGAGGCCGAAGCCGCGCACCTCTTTCACGAAGGAATGTTTGCGCGCCAGCTCTTTCAGCGCCACGTGGAAATAGCCGCCCACACGCTCGATGGCGGGCAGCAATTCCTCCAGGATGTCGAGGGCTTCGAGCGCTACCCGGCAAGCCAGGGGGCCTCCGCCGAAGGTGGTGCCGTGCTGGCCCGGCTGGATGGCGGCGGCGGCTTTCTCATTGGCGATGATAACGCCCAGCGGGATGCCGGTGCCCAGGGGCTTGGCCGCGGTCACCACGTCCGGCAGGATCACCGGATGGGAGCGCTGGTAGGCGAACCAGGCGCCCGGCCGGCCCACCCCGCACTGGATTTCGTCGGCGATCAACAGGGCGTTGTAGCGGTCGGCCAGTTCGCGCGCCTTGGCCACGAATTCGGGGGTGAGTGGATAGACGCCGCCCTCGCCCTGAATCATTTCCAGCACGATGCCCGCGGTGCGCTCGCTGAAGGCCGCTTCGAGCGCCGGAATATCGTTCGGGGGAACGAATTTCACGCCCGGCAACAGCGGTTCGAAATCGCTCCGGTACTTGGGCTGTCCGGTGATGGAGAGCGCGCCCAGGGTGCGCCCGTGGAAGGAATTCTCGAGCGAAATGATTTCGTATTTATCGGGGTGGATGGCGTGGCCGTGAGCGCGGGCCATTTTGAGCGCGCCCTCCATGGCTTCCGTGCCCGTGTTGGCGAAAAACGCGCGTTGCAAACCGCTGATTTCGGCCAGCCGTTTGGCCAGCAGTCCCTGGTACTGGTTGTAATAAAGATTCGAACAGTGGATCATCAGTCCGGCCTGCTCGCGGATGACTTTCAGGATGCGGGGATGGGCATGCCCAAACGCGTTGACCCCTATGCCGGCTATGAAGTCGAGATAACGGCGGCCTTCCGGATCGTACACGTGGCAGCCCTTGCCGCGCACCAGCGCCAGCGGGTAACGGCCGTAATTCTGTAGGACGTATTCGCGATCCAGGTCGACGATCGCCTGGGAGGAAGGTTTCACCACGGGAGGAAGGGCGGTTGTCATTTACTCATCATAGCAACCGTTCCGGTCGGGTTCCGTTCAACCCTCCGAAGCGCCGTACAACCAACAAATTCCACGCTTTAATGCCGATCCCTAGTCCCGCCCGCGGGGCCTTTTTTATACTCGGGTCAATTGCGCGCCAGACGCGCAGGCACTACTGGGTAGGCGCTGGGGATTTGTCATGATAACCACTCCAACCGCTCCCTGACGGTCGCGGCTCGCCAGACTGTTATGGAGCCGCGACCGTCAGGGATCGGTCGGATGACAAGCCTGGCGCAAGAGAGGTTCGAGGATGCACAAACCGATCAAGTACGCCGAGAAGGCGCTGACCTACGCCGCCGGCGCGGCCTGGGTGGTTTTCGACAAACTCAATGGGATTCGCCGGAACCCCGGATTTATCCCGAGCTGGTCCGACAAGCCGCTGCTCAAATCCTGGGAAAAAGTCAAACCGCCGCTGGGATGGCCCCGCTCGACGGATTCGCTGTGCCCTCGCTGCGTACCCGACATCCGCCAGAAAATCCTGGACGGAGAAACGCCGCTCGACGTGCTGTACCACGACCGCCCCGGCGAAATCAAAGCCCAGATCGTGGAGCGCGACGGCCGGATCCTGATGGTCAAGGACTGCCCCATTCACGGCCATTTCGAGGACGTCATGGCCATCGACGCGGATTTCTACCGCCATATCGAATCCGTGTTCCCGGGCCGCGATATACGCGCGCACAACGACGCGACTTTGCACCGCCATGGCTCCAGCACCATCACCCACGGGCGCGGATCGGTTCTCACCATTGACCTCACCAACCGCTGCAACATGATGTGCGACCCGTGCTTCATGGATGCCAACCAGGTGGGCTTCGTCCACGAGCTGGGCTGGGAAGACATAAAGACGCTGCTCGA
>Ga0181520_10003798_pt1 | contig 26097 bp, 18 predicted proteins | sample PEATcosm2014_Bin_29_FD_132451 | JGI IMG/M metagenome (GOLD analysis project Ga0181520, IMG submission 132451) | Peatland microbial communities from MTU Mesocosm Facility, Houghton, MI, USA - PEATcosm2014_Bin02_30_metaG | ecosystem: Environmental > Terrestrial > Soil > Wetlands > Peat | place...
GCTGGTCGTCTCAACCGAGCACTTTGCGGAGAGTTATGGGGAGCAGTTGGTCGCTCTGGGACTGAATATTCTGCGCGGACAGGCTGTGCCTCCCTACAATTTTACCGAGCAAAAGATACTGACGCAGGAGTTACTCAAAGGCGGAGTGGCAAGAGGAGATGTGCGGCTGCAGAGGGCGTCAAATATTTGATTCCCGTTGAACTTTGGTTCAGAGGTGAAGGTAAATGCAAGTACGCGGAATCCAGTACCTGGGCGCTTTCGAGAAGTATTTGAAATTGCCTTCTAGTATTGTTGTGTATTTCTTGTCAGTTTTATTACTTACGTCAATGGCTCACGGTCAGTTCGCCAACTCGGTGGATCCGTTTCTCGGCGCCTCGGGCGGTGGCAATGTTTTCCCAGGTCCAGCCGTGCCCTTCGGAATGATCAAGCCTGGTCCAGATATGGTCGCCTCGGGTGAAAACGATTCCAACTCCGGCTGGAATGCTGATGGCAACATTCGCGGTTTTAGTCAGACCCACGTCAGCGGCACCGGCGGCGGCGCCAAATACGGTAATATCCTTGTTCAGCCCACTACAGGTGACTCATCCCCACTCGATTCGCAGTCGCCCCGGTCGGACGAGCAAGCTTCAGCCGGCCTCTACTCAGTCAAACTCGCCCGCTTTGGTATCGGAGTCGAAATCACCGCCGCCCGCCGCGCCGCCATCTACCGATTTCGCTACCCCCAGGCCACCCGCGCCAACCTGCTCTTTGATGTGAGTCATTGTTTGATAGGAGTCAAGGCATACGGAGAATCGCAGTCCCTCGTGGCCTCAAAAATTCAAGTCCTCTCCCCCACTGAAGTAGCCGGCTCCAGCAGCGTGACCGGCGGATGGAACAAGCAGCCCAACGCCTATACAGTCTACTTTTATGCCAGGACTGACACTCCGGCGGCATCCTGGGGAACGTGGCTCGACGGAACTCTTGAGCCTGGCAGCAAGTCCGTCAGCGGGCCGGCAAATACCAAAGCCGGTGCGTGGTTGACGTTTCCCAATGAAACCGGCCGGCCGGTGCTCATGAAGATCGGCATATCTTTTATCAGCGTTGAGCAGGCTCGCCGCAACCTGGCCGCGGAGATTCCCGGTTTCGATTTCGCCGCAACCCACACCGCAGCCATGGCTGAGTGGAACCGCGCACTTGGCAATGTTGAATTGAAAGGGGAAACTCCCGAACAGGCGCAAGAATTCTACACCGCGCTTTACCATACGATGCTTACGCCCACCGACCGGACGGGTGAAAATCCGTTCTGGAAATCAAGCGAACCCTACTACGACGACTACTACGCCGTCTGGGATATTTTCCGCACTTCCGGCCCGCTGCTCACGCTGATCGCGCCGCAACGCGAGGCCGCAATCGTCCGTTCGCTGGTAGATATTTATCGTCACGAGGGATGGCTGCCAGACGCGCGCAGCGGCAACTACAATGGCCGCACTCAAGGCGGAAGCGACGCCGAGTTCCTGATCACCGATGCATATTTGAAGGGACTCAAAGGCATCGACTGGCGCACAGCCTATGAGGCTGAAGTCCACGATGCCGAAGTTTCACCCGCCGACCACCTCAAGGAGGGCCGCGGCGGTCTTGACGACTGGCGCAATCTTGGTTACGTCTCCATCGAGGGTTCTGACCGTTCCGGTTCGGTCAACATGGAATACGCAGCCGATGACTTCGAAATCTCCCTGCTCGCCAAAGGCCTGGGCAAGACCGCGGATTACAGGAAATACCTCGCCCGCTCAGGCAACTGGAAAAATTTGTGGGACCCCGATTTTGCCTCTGATGGCTTCAAGGGCTTCATCCGGCCCCGCCATCGCGACGGAAGTTGGCTCACGCCGTTCACTGCGATGGACGGTTGCAGTTGGGGCGGCGATTCCTTCTATGAAGGAAACTCCTGGACCTATTCCACCTTCGTTCCCCAGGATGTAGCTTCACTGATCGAAGAGTCCGGCGGCCCACAAACATTTGCCGATCGTCTCGATGCTTTCTTCGCGGTTCCAGGGCGCTATGACGTGGGCAACGAACCGGGCTTTCTGGCTCCTTACCTTTACAACTGGGCTGGCCGCCCTGACAAGACTGCCGAGCACCTACGCTCGATCATTGCCGCGAGTTACCACACCGGACCCAATGGCCTGCCCGGAAACGACGACTCCGGCGCCATGTCTTCCTGGTACGCATTCGGGCAAATGGGTATCTATCCTAACGCCGGCCAGGATGTTTATCTTATCGGCAGCCCAGCCTACCCTCAGACCACACTTCACGTGGCGGCGGAAAAGGACTTCATCATCGAAGCCCATAACCTATCGCGAGAGAGCATCTACATAACCGCGGCCACATTGAATGGCAAGCCCATCGACCGTGCCTGGCTGCGCCATAGCGAGATCGCCGCAGGCGGGCGGCTAGTGCTGACGATGAGCAAGACACCAGGCCACTGGGCCGAGCGCAATCTGCCTCCGTCACACCGGCCTATCGCTGGATTCTCTGGAGAGGGGTCGACCGCCGGTGCTGAAAAATAAGTTTCCGAGTTACACTGGATGCGCTCTATTGAGACTGAGTTATGCCTTTAAAAAAATCGGCCGTATCTCTTTCCTTTTGCTGCTTGCGTGGACAGGCCATCCGGCCCGCGCCCAGAAGACTCAAGTCGGCGCTTCCCCGCCCATAGTTAACATCACTGCGGACGATCCGCGGCTCCAGTTTTTAGGCCAGTTCGATCAGGGCAATCCGAAGCACCCGCGCTTCGCATATCCTGGGACGGGTCTGCGACTGCGGTTTCAAGGCAGCTCTCTTTCACTGCATGTGAGCGCCGATTCGGATAAATCAGCATTGACTGTAATTATCGATCACGGTGACCCAGAACTTCAGTTGCTGCAGAAAGATGAGCAAACACTGGTTATCGTACGCGGGCTGGCGCTTGGGCCGCACACGGTAGAAGTTTACAAGCGGACCGAAACATGGCAAGGGATTGTTACGCTGCTTGGCATCGAACTGCCGCCAGAAGGCGCATTGCTTTCGGCTCCTCCGCTGCCAGCACGAAAACTCATGTTTGTTGGCGACTCGGTCACCTGCGGGTCGGGTGTGGAGAATAACTCTACTTGCACATCCGACCCGGCACACCCGGCCAGCGACGCCTATCACAGTTACGGAATGGAACTCGGCCGTCGATTGGATGCGCAAACTCACCTGGTCTGTTATGGAGGCCGGGGACTCGATCGCGACTATGGCGGATTAGGAGTTGCCGATAACGTACTGAACGCGCCACAGTTCCTCGACCTGTCGATTCCCGCGGATGATCCGACAAATCGCGCAGCGTGGGACCCGAGCAAATGGATCCCCGATGGAATTGTCGTCTCGCTGGGGACGAACGATTTCAATCTACAGAAGACCAAGCCGCTCGACGGCGGAGCCTTTGTTGGAGACTATGCGCACTTTCTCTTGACGCTGCGCTCGCACTATCCCAATGCATTCATTCTCGTGACCGAAGGAGCTATCGTTACCGATCCTTTGCTGCGCCGGTATGTTCAAGATGCCGTCGGCCGGACGAATGACGCGAGGATTCAATGGGTCAAAGCGAATCACTATCCCGGCAATGGCTGCGACGCTCATCCGACTTATGCGCAACATCAACAGATTGCCGACGATCTTGAACCGATACTGCGAAAAACACTTGTCTGGTAACGTCTATTTCCGAAAGCGCGCGAATTAGGGAGGAGCGGAGATGCAGCGTCGTGGGTTTCTCGAGTGCATTTGCAGGGTATGCGCCGGCCTTGGTATCTCAAGTTCTTACTGCGGACAAAATGTGCTCCAGGCCCTTCCGATCGCAGGCGACCACCCAGGGGGAGGGGGATTGAAAGCACCGACCTTGGTGATCTCGCTCGATGGAGATTGGTCGATCCTCACCGATCCAAAGAACATCGGCCGCGAGCAGAATTGGTTTCGTGCGACTCACCCAGATGCCCAGGCCACCCGAGTTCCATCCATCATTCAGGAGACCTTTCCCGCATACCACGGCGTGGCGTGGTATTGGCGGACGTTCCAGGCCGAGACCCATCCTTATGCGGGCGCCCGATATCTGCTTCGCTTCAACCAGGTGGATTACATAGCGGAAGTGTGGCTGAATGGACAGCACCTGGGCAGCCACGAGGGCGCGGATACGCCATTTGTGTTCGACGCCACCGCGTTCATTCGTTGGGGGCAGACGAACCATCTGGCTGTACGCGTACTGAATCCGACCTACGATCGCATCGATGGCATCGTTCTAGACGAGACTCCACTCCTTAGTTCGTCCCTCCCCTACCTCAACGCCAAAGGTTACCCCATTGGAGGGATTCTCGAATCAGTGGAACTCATTCTCACCCCCGCGATCCGCGTTGCGGATCTCTACGTTCGCCCCGACTGGAGTACCGGTAAGGTTCGGATCCGCACGACTTTGCTGAATGCATTGGAGAAAGCCAGCCGTGCGCGTCTGCGCTTTGCTGTGGACGGTGCAAGCATTGGGCAGGCATTCGTGACCGATGTGGCTGAAGTGGAGGCGAAGCCCGGGGAAACCGTCGTGGATCACGAATTGAAAATCGAGAACCATCGGCTGTGGGATATTCAAGACCCATATTTGTATCGGCTCTCGGTCACTAATGAGTCCGCAGGCGTCGAGGGCTCTCACCAAGCTTCCACCAATTTCGGGTTCCGGGATTTTCGCATCGTCAATGGATATTTCCGGCTGAACGGCCGCCGTATCCTTGTGCGCAGCACGCATACCGGAAACCACACTCCGTTCAGAGTCAACATTCCTCCGCCCGGCTATCCGGATATTCTGCGGCGCGACTTATACAACGCCAAGGCCTCGGGCTTCAATACCATCCGCTTCTTAACGGGAGTCGCGCACCCCTATCAGCTGGACCTTTGTGACGAATTGGGGTTACTGGTTAACGAGGAGCCGCGGGGTGCATGGCTCTTGCGCGACTCGCCGCAGATGAAATCGCGCTATGAGATATCCCTTCGGGAGATGATCCTGCGCGATCGCAACCATCCCTGCATCGCGATGTGGGGGATGCTGAATGAAACGGAAGATGGACCGGTGTTTCGCGAAGCAGTCTCTGCGCTTTCTTTGCTGCGGTCGCTGGATGAGACGCGCCTGGTCTTGCTTTCCAGTGGGAGATGGGACCGCCGTTTGGATATTGGTTCGGCCAGCAATCCCGGCAGCCACGACTGGGAGCCGGTTTGGGGCAAGGAAGGGTCTGGAGGTGGGCAGGTCGAGGGGAAATACCCATCCGGAATTGGTTCCGGCGATTTCCACTTATATCCCGTTGTGCCACAAGCGGCGGACACCAATCAGCTGATGCGCACACTGGGTCACGACAGCAAGCCCGTCTTCCTTTCCGAGTATGGCATTGGAAGCATGATGGACGTGATGCACGAGGCACGCATGTATGAGCAGGCCGGCATTCGCAAAGATGCGGAAGACTATGTTTACATGCGCTCGATGGCCGATCGCTTTGTGGTTGCGTGGAAGCGATATGGCATGGATGCTGTTTATCCCTCTCCGGAAACCCTACTGCAAGTAAGCCAACAGGCCATGGCGCGCCATCGGCTGCTGGGCTTCAATTTGATCCGCTCCAACCCAAAATTCTGCGGATTCAATCTCACGGGAATGTTAGATCACGGAATGACCGGCGAAGGTGTATGGCGATTCTGGCGTGACTGGAAGCCGGGAGCCTTCGACTCCATGCAGGATGGTTGGGCCCAGGTTCGTTGGTGCCTGTTCGTAGAGCCAACTCATACCTATATAGGACGGCCAGTTACCCTGGAGGCCGTGATGGCGAACGAAGATGTATTGATTCCCGGCAACTACCCGGCACGCTTCAAAGTATGGGGTCCAATTGACCTTGCGTGGGAACATGAATGCTCCATCCGTATTCCCGAGGTTGCCAAGGGTGAAGATGGTCCACTCGCAGTGCCGGTGATGAGAGAGCAGGTTACTCTGTCAGGGCCGGCGGGATCTTACATGCTCATCCCCATTACCACAAGGGATGTCGCTCCGCCCGACACCTCATGGGAGTTTCATCTTACCGATCCAGCCTCATTGCCGCGCCCCAACACTCACGTTACTTGCTGGTGCATTCCCGATAACATCAGCTCCTGGCTGAAACTGCATGCAGTGACTGCAGCGCCGTTAAGCTATAACGCACCGGGGGCTCGCGAAGTAATTCTGGTCGGAGATGCCTCCCCCAAATCGCAACCCGGCGACTGGGTGAAGCTTGCGGCTCGCGTTGCAACAGGGAGCACGGCTGTATTCCTTTCTCCGCTTGCGTTCAAACGAGACAAAGACCCCACAGGCTGGATACCGCTCGCAAATAAAGGGCGCGTTTACGAATTCTACGACTGGCTTTACCACAAAGAGTGCGTGGCCAAGTCCCACCCCGTTTTTGACGGTCTGCAAGGCAACGGAATGCTCGATTGGTACTACTACGGTCCCGTATGGCCACATTACTTATTCGACGGTCAGGATACCCCCAGCGAAGTAATAGCCGCCGCGTTCGCCACTGGATACGATAAGGAAGGCGGTTCGCCATCGGGAGTACTTTTGGGCGCATATAAATTCGGAACCGGCCAATTCATCGTCAACACTTTTCCGATTCTGGACAATATTGACAGGCATCCTGTCGCCGATCGCTTGCTATTGAACCTCATCCAATACGCGATGGGTTCTGCGCAGGGACCTATAACTCCGTTGCCCGGCGACTTCGAGGGCTGGCTTAAGAGCGTGCATTACCTGGACTAAGGATTCAGTTGCACGTCAGATCCGATTCATCTCCATTTGCATGATTTCGAGCTTGCTTCGAAGCTGTTGTGCGTTTTTTACCCGTTCAAGGCCGAGTTGAGCGACCTGCCCAGCAATGGTGAAACGGTGTACGCACGGCTCTATTCTCTGACCAACGGAGCCTGGCAATATACCGACTACACTTACAAAACCTCGGGCTCGCCGACGCAGGCCGTTCTCACGACGCCAGCGCCAAACACCACCACCCCGTTGACAGGCACCAGCGTTGCCTTTGCATGGACGCCGGGCAACACTGCCACGCACTTCGAGCTCCGCATAGGAACCAGCATAGGCTCCAGCAATCTCTACAACTCTGGGAATGTGACGGCCACAACGGAAACCGTGAGCGGATTGCCAAGCAACGGCGAAAAGCTCTATGCACGGCTCTATTCGCTGATTAATGGAGCCTGGCAATACACCGACTACTCCTACAAAGCGTTCTAACCATGTAAGTACCACACCGGACACAAAAAGCCCGCAGGCCATCAGGTCCGCGGGCTTTTTAAGTAGGCCCCCAGCCCAGGATCCAGTCTGGCTCTCAGACTCACGAGGAGGGCTGGTCCATATTGCTCACTTTGGAACAGGTTTACTGATAATTACATCCAACGGACCCCATCGCCCCTAGAGCGGTATTGCTCAGACTGCGTCTGGGAATGACCGCTATTGTGAAAAGTACCTTATGCGCCTTAGCGCGCGTACTTCAACTGACGCTGCGCATGGGTAGAAAAAGGTGAAGTGTATGAAGAAGTTCATGACATTTGCGGCAATTCTCGGTATGACCACCATCGCCTGGGCGGGCACGACTCGCGAAAACGTGCAAGACCGGTTGGACATGGCGGCCCGAACCCTCCACGAAATCATGGCAGCTCCGGATAAGGGCATTCCGGAAGAAGTACTGGACCACGCCAAGTGCATCGCCGTCGTGCCCCACATGCTCAAGGCTGGCTTCGTTTTCGGGGCGGAAAACGGCAAGGGCGTTGCCACCTGCCGCACCGCGAATGGTTGGAGCGCTCCGGCGTTCTTTGACATCACGGGCGGAAGCTGGGGATTGCAGATCGGCGTTGAAGGCGTGGATCTGGTCCTCGTCATTCAGGACCATGGAATGAACCGCTTGCTCTCCAGCAAGTTTGAAATCGGCGCCGACGCCTCCGCTGCGGCCGGGCCGGTTGGCCGCCACGCCACCGCCGATACCGATTGGAAGCTGGATACTGAAATCCTTACCTACTCGCGCGCCAAGGGCCTCTTCGCCGGAATCTCTCTGGCCGGGTCTGCGATTCGCCACGACTCTGACGCCACTGCGGCTATTTATGGCACCGACGTCACCACCCGTGCCCTTTTGCACGGCGAAATCGCAGCGCCCGACTCCACACGGGCCTTCCTCGATGCCGTTCGCGACGCCAAGGCGCAGTCGATCGCTTCCAACAGGTAACTCGTTGTGAATGCTCGTGGGCGCCCGGAAAATGAATTTGGATTCCATACCGGGCGCCACTCGGGCACGAAGGAAAGAACATCTATCTCTGGACAAATTGCATGACTCTTCTGGCCTCGTGGCTTCTGGACTTCAGCATTCATAGCGCAACCAGCGGCGGCGTGTAATAGTTCAGAACTTTTTTTGTCAAGCATGCTTGGTCAAACTCGGAGCGGGTCTGTTGGAGCTCTCGTTCTCGTGAGCATCAGTTGAGCGTAGTTAGGAGATAAGCTCAAGCAGGTGTATGCTGAAGACAGTAGTTGCTTCTTCCCTTCCTCGCCTCCTGCATTTCAGGCTTCGCTCCAGTCGAGCACCGTTCAAGTACGCAACCGAATTACTTGAGCTGCGAGGTTCTACACAAAATAGCGACGCAGAGATCCACTTTGCAGCCTGCTTGGGCGCGCAACTTTGCAGAGTCCGTGTCCATAACACAAGCGAAAGCAGGATAGAATGCCGTTCACTGAAATGTCACATCCCGAGAAAGCTCTCGGAAGTTCTGTTCCAGCAACCTTGTCGCCCCTCGCGTCGAAGGCGTGCAGCCTGCCTTTGCCGACGCGCATCGCGTTTATAGGGAATTACCTGCCTAGAGAGTGCGGCATTGCCACCTTTACTACCGATTTATGTACCGCGCTTGCAACCGAATACGGAGAGGGACGCCTCTTTGCGATTCCTGTCAACGATCCCGATTCGAGTTATGAATACCCGCAGCAAGTACGCCTGGAGATTACGCAGGAAGACTTAGCCTCTTACGAGCGAGCCGCTGACTTCCTCAACTTCAATGGCAACGACCTTGTTTGTCTGCAACATGAATATGGCATCTATGGAGGACCCGCGGGCCGTCACATTCTGACCTTGCTGCGCCGGCTGAAGATGCCGCTCGTGACCACGCTGCATACAGTTCTTCGCGAGCCGGATGCGGATCAACGGAGCGTTCTCGAAGAGATCGCGCGGCTCTCCGATCGAATGGTCGTGATGAGTGAATTGGCTGCGCAGATGCTGCGCGAAGTCTATGCGATTCCGGGAGGAAAGATCGATGTAATCCCGCACGGCGTGCCCGATCTGCCGTTCATGGATCCCAACTATTTCAAAGATAAGTTTGGCACCGAAGGTAAGTCAGTCCTTCTCACCTTCGGCCTGCTCTCCCCCAACAAGGGCATTGAGAACGTCATTCGCGCGCTTCCCGCGATTCTGGCTCGGCATCCGAACGTTGTCTATATCGTCTCCGGAGTGACCCATCCGCATATTCGCAAGCACGAAGGCGAACGCTACCGCGAAGGGCTGCAAGCACTGGCTGAGCAGTTAGGCGTTTCATCAAATCTAATCATGAACAATCGCTTTGTGAGCGCCGAAGAACTGGTGGAACACGTCGGCGCTGCGGATATTTACATAACGCCCTACCAACACGAGGCGCAGGTTGTTTCTGGCACGCTGGCCATTGCGCTGGGAGCAGGAAAGGCGATTATCTCCACTCCATACTGGCATGCGAGGGAACTGCTGGCGGAGAAGCGCGGCGTAATTGTTCCTTTTGAGAATCCGGACGCCATAGCGGAAGCGGTTCTCGCGTTGCTGGAGAACGATGCGGAGCGCCATGCGATGCGCAAGCGCGCCTACCTGCACTCTCGTGAGACCACATGGCCGAAAACCGCGCGAGACTATATGGCGAGCTTTCAGCGTGCACGCTTTGAACGCTCGCTGCATCCAAGAGCCTCTCGGAAGGACGATGCCAATCTCAGCTTGATCGATCCGATGGACCAACTGCCGGAATTGAATACCGGTCATCTGTCGACCCTGACCGACGACACAGGTATGTTGCAGCACGCCATTTTCACCGTGCCAAATACGCGCGAAGGCTACACGACGGATGACAATGCGCGCGCGCTCATCGTGTCAACACTGCTGGATGAAAATCTGACGCAAACGGGCGGACGAGAGTATCCAAGGCTCTCCCATCGCTACTTGTCGTTTCTATGGCTCGCCTTTCATGCCGATACGGGCAGGTTCAGAAACTACCTTGGTTATGACCGCAAATGGCTTGAAGATGTAGGCTCGGACGACAGTCATGGCCGCGCGTTGTGGTCTTTGGGAAACATGCTCGGCCATTCGCGAGATGCAGGCTTGAGAGGCGCGGCCGGCAGGCTCTTCGAGGCCGCGCTCCCTGCAACGCTGACATTTACCAGTCCGCGAGCATGGGCATACTGCATCCTGGGTATGCAGGCCTACCTGGACTGGTTCCCTGGTGACCGAGCCATTCAAGGCGTTCGCAACACGCTCGCCAATCGCCTTCTCGACATCTACGAGCGCAGTCACTCCCAAACCTGGCATTGGTTCGAGAAGAGCCTTGCATACTCGAATGCAAGACTGCCACAGGCGCTTATTCTCGCTGGATGGCGGAGCGACAATCAAAGGATGATCGAAGTTGGCATGGACTCTCTGAAGTGGCTTGTCGCCGAACAACACTGCGGCGATGCTGAAATCTTCGTGCCCATTGGTTCCAACGGATTCTATATAGAGGGCTGTGACAAGGCGCGTTTCGATCAGCAGCCCGTAGAGGCCTGCGCGACGGTCTCGGCCTGCCTCGAGGTTCACAGGCTGACAGAAGAGAGGCAATGGCTTGAGGAAGCGCGCAGAGTCTTTGCTTGGTTTCTGGGCAGAAACGATTTACGACTGCCGCTCTACGACGCAACCACCGGTGGGTGTAGGGACGGTCTCCACCCCGACCGCATCAACGAGAACCAGGGGGCGGAATCGACGCTTTCGTTCCTCATGGCCCTGCTGGAAATGCAGGCCGCCAGAGTGACAAACGCAGAACAACTTCACGAGGAAACGAGTGTCTCTCTTTGAGTCCATCCATTCCGCTGGCTGAGCCGCAGAAGCCCAGCATCCAGGACGAATTGATTCCAGGGCCATGTGTCGATCATCCTCTGTTCAAGCGGTATTCCGGCAACCCGATACTCGGCAGGGAACAGTGGCCGTATCCGATCAACAGTGTCCTCAATGCCGGAGCGGTGTCATTAGATAGCGGGGAAACCTTGCTTCTGTGCCGTGTTGAAGACCGAACAGGCCTGTCGCACCTCTGCGCCGCGCGTTCCACAAACGGAATCGATCAGTGGCAGATCGATCCTCAACCGACGTTGACAGCAAAACCTTTGGAATATCCCGAGGAAATATGGGGCATTGAAGACCCGCGCATTACCTACGTCCCCGAGCTTGAGCAATTCGCAGTGGTCTACACCTCTTTTGCGCGGGGGGGGCCGGGAGTGTCGCTTGCGCTCACGAAAGACTTCCGGAGCTTCGAGCGCTTTGGGGTCATCATGCAGCCGGAGGACAAGGACGCGGCTTTGCTTCCTCGGAGGATTGGCGGCCGCTGGGCCCTGATTCATAGACCGGTGACCACTCTGGGTGCGCACATGTGGATTTCCTACTCGCCCGATTTAAGGCATTGGGGCAGCCACAAAGTCATGTTGGCGGCGCGGCGCGGCGGATGGTGGGATGCGAACAAGATTGGCCTTTGTTCTCCGCCAATAGAAACCGACAAGGGATGGCTGACCATCTATCACGGAGTTCGGCAAACGGCATCGGGAAGCATCTATCGCCTGGGCCTTGCGCTCTTTGATCTGGAGCATCCGGAAATCTGCCTGCAACGGGGAGATTCCTGGATGTTCGGCCCGGAGGAACCGTATGAGCGCAACGGAGACGTGAAAGATGTCGTGTTTCCGTGCGGACAAACCATCGCCGCAGATGGAGACACCATTTGCCTGTATTACGGAGCAGCCGATTCGAGCGTAGCTTTAGCCACGGGCAGCATTCGTTGTCTGCTCTCCTGGCTGGACAAGCATTCGAGTTCGGCAGAAGCAGGCGCACTTTAACTTGTGCGATGGCACTATCGAGAGGAGCCAGCTAAATGAGCGAGACGAACTGGATTTGGCCCAACTGGATGCCGCAGCTACTGTGGATTCGGCGAGAATGTCCGCGCTGCAACTCAACTCGATTCAAGCCGGCCGAGTTGCGTTCGTTCGATGGCCTCTTCGGTATGTTCGCCCTCCGCCCGGTTCGTTGTATGTTTTGCTGGCGGCGGTACTACTGGTTTTCAATGCGAGGCGCAGAATGAACATTCCGCAACGGGCCTCCGGTCCCAGATCAGATGAGGCGAGGAAGACGGAAATGAAGGTCGTGAGTAGAGCCTTCTTTCTCTCATGTTTGAATTGTGCCGAGTTTAGTTTCCACAAATATTGATTGTAAGAAGCATGGCACGAGAAGCGGGTCTTTATGATTTATTTATTTATGGCTCATCTCTCTCTTATGACTATCTTTAAGACTTATATGCAATCCTTATAGCCTCTAATCTATTGTCAATTCAATTCGTAGTAATTGCTCCTCAGCAAGAGGGCGCAGTAAACCTCAACGCTTTGTTACTTTGATGGACTGGAAGAATGAGCGCGGTCAAATTTGCAGGTACCGGTTCATTCGTCTCGCTTGCAGTCCTAACAAGCCGATTTGCTCTTCCAACATGCCCATGCAGCATCAGGGGATATCCCTGTCCATTGAGACTGTTGCTGCCATAAGCAAGTTACCAACCCATTCGAATCAGTCATCTTTCTTGAAACGGAGAGCCTGAATGCAAATGAATCCATTGAAGTTTGTTCCCGTAGTTACAATGTTTTGCTGTGGACTGGCGCCGATGATCGTAGAGTCGCAACAGGGCGTCGCAACCGCGCCAACAGCTCAAACTGCTTTGGCTGTGCCGCCTGCCAAGTCCGGGCAGGGATCGGATTCGGTCGCGTCATCCGGCGCAGCCACAAATCCGGTCGCATCCACTCCCGCTTCAACCTCGAGCGTCACCGGGACCGCACCCGCTCCCCCCGCAGCGCCACTCTCGCGCGACGCGATCATCAAAGAACTGACTGATTTAAAGGCACGGATCTCGGAACTGGAAGCTATCATGAGCGCGGAAACGGACGCCAATGCATTGCGTTCCGCTACGGGCACGGGCGGTTCGCAGGCGCAGGGCGCACAGGTCACTCCTGGGGCTACTATAACGTCCGTCGCGGTTACACCTGCATCCGCCGCGCCACCCGAGATGAGGGCGGAGGTCACTACCAAGGAGGCGCCGTTCCCCGGCGACTGGACTTGGCTGAACAGCAATGGTCGCGTTGTGGATACACCCATGGCCACCAAGTACTTCACACCAGAGTTTCGCGCCGACGTCAACTACACCCTCGACTATAACCATCCGGAAGACGATAGCCTGGGCGGATCGACAGAGACCTTCCGCTCCGATGAGGTGCAGGTCGAGCAGTTGAGCTTCGGCGGCGACATCCGCATCGACAATGTTCGCGGCAGATTTCTTACCATGTACGGCATGTTCGCCACTACTACGCCGCGCAACGACGGCAGCGTCAATCGCGGGCAGTGGAATCTGGCCGATGCCTACAGGTACGTCTCCGAAGCCTGGGGCGGTTATCACTGGGACGTGAACCACGGCCTTAACCTTGATGCCGGAATCTTTGTCTCCTACATCGGTCTGTTCAGCTACTACAACGCCGATAACTGGACCTATCAGCCGTCGTTCGTATCCTCCAACACGCCCTGGTTCTTCAATGGCATTCGTGTCCAATGGTTCCCGACGAAGAACCTGAAGATCGAGCCGTGGTTCATCAACGGCTGGCAATCGTATGCACGTTACAACGGCAAGCCCGGACTGGGCGGACAGATTCTGTATCGGCCCAAGCCATGGCTGGACTTTGTCTGGAATAACTACGGTTTGGGTGAAGATGACGCAGGCTACCCCGGGCGTTCGCGCATTCATGCCGACTATAGCGGGCAGGTCAAGGTATATGACAAGCCGAAACAGCTTCTTGACAAGATTGCCTTCACCATCACCGGCGACCTTGGGTGCGAATACGGCGGCGGACCTGCCTCATTCGCCAGCGCGACTGGCATGGTGAGCCCCAAGGGCTTCTCCCCGGAGATGGGCACCACCGACACTTACAACGGCGGCGTTAACTGCCACAACAACAGCAACGGCAGGCCGAAGCAGATGTTCGCCGGTTGGATGATGTACAACCGCTATTGGTTCAAGAAGGACAAGTACGCAATTACCCTAGGCGGCGGCCAGATGAACAACCCCGGCCGTTACCTGACGCTGCTTCCGCCCATCGACGGCGCCACGGCCGTCACCGGCACGCCGTACTATACCGAGAACGGCGGTGATCGCGCTCAGATGCACGACGGCACCATCACCTTCGATTACATGCCGAGCCAGTACATCACCTTCCGCGCGGAGACCGGCTACCGCTATTCCGACACACCTTATTGGACCGGCCGTGGTGGCATTACGCCTCCCGGCGGCAACAACGGTTCTCCGGCACAGTATGCCTGCGCAAATGGCGCTCCCTCCGGCGTGGGATACGTAGCCACTTCAGCCTCATTTTCAAGCGGGCTTGCACAGGCGATAGCGAGCTGCGTCAGCTCGGGAAACAGCCTTGTAGGGGGCAACGCTGCGATCTGGTGGCCTGACCTGCGCACGAACCAGACCGTCTCCACGCTGGCTCTCATGGTCAGGTTTTAATCGTTTGCTCCGTGAGGCCGCATAGAGTGATTGTGCGGCTGCAGTCATCGAGAGATTAAGCAGCACCGGGACTGCGGCGGCTCCGGTGCTGCTTCATCAAATTGGCTCGTTCAGCTCTGCGAACATCTCTCAACGCCTGGATGCTGCTGAAAGATCTTTGCGTATCTGAACGGCCGGAAAACGCAAAAGGTGCAGAGATAAACATGAATAGCCGAGTAATGGTATTTGGTTTACTGCCGTTCGCTATGGCTGCATCTGTGATCGTCAGCGGCTGCAAAAGCGATAAGGTAAATGCGGATGCAGAGGCGCCGCCGGCGGCCAAGGTGATTTCCGGAGTGGACGTCTCCTTTTTCGCGGTCGAGCATCCGGAGCGGTATCCGATCGTGACAGCGACCGAATACCAGGCCCCGTCGCAATTGTTTGTGACCGGCACTGTGATTCCGGACATCTCGTGAACTGTTCCGGTGATTTCTCTTGCCTCCGGCCGCGTTGTGGACATCCGCGCTCGTCTCGGCGACAAAGTAAAGAAGGGCCAGGTCTTGCTGCGTGTTCGCAGTGACGACATTTCGGGAGGCTTCGACGCCTACCGGAAGGCAATCTCCGATGAGCTCCTTGCACGCAAGCAGTTTGATCGAGCGAAGCTGTTGTACGAGCACGGGGCCATAGCGCTGGAAGACCTGGAGATCGCTCAAGACACCGAGGACGACGCCAAGACCACGCTCGATACCGCGACTGAGCATCTTCGCCTGCTCGGCAGCGATCCCGATGACCCGAAGGGAATTGTCGACATCCACGCACCGGTTTCAGGCGTGATCACCGATCAGGAAGTGGCGATCGGGGCGTCCGTGCAGGCCTACTCTACGCCGAACCCATTCACTATTTCGGACCTGACCACCGTATGGATCGTATGTGACGTCTACGAAAGCGACATGGCCAACGTGCGCGTCGGGGAACCAACCGAGATCAAGCTGAACGCCTATCCTGACAAAGTTCTCAAGGGCACTATCAGTAACATCGGTTCGATTCTCGACCCGAATATCCGCACAGCAAAGGTCCGTATTGAAGTGGCCAACCCGGGCGAGATGATGCGGCCGGGCATGTTCGCCACGGCCACTTTGTTTGGCAAGGAAAAGCGGACTTACACGGCTGTCCCGGCGTCCGCAATCGTGCATCTGCACGACCGCGATTGGGTCTTCATCCCCGTGCAAGAAAAGTTCAAGCGGATTCAGGTCATCAGTGGCGAACAATTGCCGAACAATATTCAGGAGATTCTATCTGGATTGCGGCCTGGCCAGCAGGTTATTTCAAACGCGATCAATCTCCAAAATGTCATCGACAATGAATGACGCTCAACCGCGGGACCCGAGGAAGAGGCCATGATCCGCAAGCTAGTAGATTTTGCTCTCAATAATCAGTATGTGGTGCTGGCGATTGGGGTGCTATTGCTCGCCTGGGGGGCGGTGTCGTTTCACAATATGCCCGTTGAGGTCTATCCGGACATCGCCGATAATTACGTGCAAATCATCAGCCAGTGGTCCGGGCGTTCTGCCGAGGAAATGGAGCAGCAAGTATCGGTTCCCGTCGAGATTCAGATGTTTGGGATTCCGCATCTCACGACAGTCCGTTCGGAATCGATCTTTGGTCTTTCTCTCGTTACGTTGATCTTCGACGACCAATCGGTCAACGAATGGAACCGCCAGAAGGTGCTCGAACGGCTCACGCAAGTCAACGTGCCGACGGGTGTGCTGCCTCAAATCGGTACGGACTGGAGCACCACCGGCCAGATTTATTGGTACACGATCCGGAGCAACAATCCCGCATATGACCTGATGAATTTGAGGAGCATCGAAGACTGGACTCTGTATAAGGAATTCAGGAAAGTTCCGAACGTCGTGGATGTGAGCGACTTCGGCGGCACCGCGCGCGAATATCAGGTGCGCGTCGATCCGAATAAGCTGATCTCTTACGGCTTGAGCATCAGCCAGGTAGAGAACCAGTTGGCCATCAACAACGTGAACGCGGGCGGCAGCTTCGTCGAGGAGGGCTTGCAGCAACTGAACGTCCGCGCACTCGGACTTTACCGCAGCGTGCAGGATATCGAGAACACCGTACTGACGACTTCGAAAGGGGCTCCCGTTCGCGTAAAGGACATCGCGGTCGTCGACTGGGGTCCCAGAATTCGGCTGGGGCGCATGGCCAGAGCGGATCATCGTCCCGACGGCGTCATTGTAGATGAGCCCGACGTGATCCAGGGCGGCGTGCTGATGCGCAAGGGGGCCGAAGAAGGCCCTACTCTTGAAGGGATTCACAAAAAGGTGGACGAACTCAACAATCACATCCTGCCCGAAGGTGTGAAGGTCGTTCCCATGCTCGACCGCAGCGATCTACTTCATTACACGTTGCACACGGTGCTGCACAACCTCGGCGAGGGAATGATCCTGGTAACGATCATTCTCTTTCTGTTTCTCGGAAATTTTCGCGGCGCCTTCATCGTTGCGCTCACCATCCCATTTGCTCTGCTTTTCGCATCCATCTTTCTTAACCTGAGCAATATCCCCGCAAACCTGATATCCCTGGGCGCGCTCGACTTCGGAATGGTTGTGGATGGCGCCGTGGTGATGGTCGAGAACATCATGAGGCACTTGAGCCATGGCAGGAATGGTTCATCAAAAGTGTCAGGCCGTATCACGATGAGCATCAAGACGCCGGTAGAGATGATCCGTGATGCCGCTCACGAGGTCCAGCGGCCGGTTTTCTACGCCATCGCGATCATCATCACCGCCTACATGCCGATCTTCACGCTGCAACGAGTCGAAGGTCGTTTGTTCCGGCCCATGGCCTGGACCGTTGCCTTCGCACTACTTGGCGCCATAGTATTCTCCATTTTCATTGTGCCCGTGCTTGCTGCCTTGCTATTCCCGAATGGTGTCAGAGAATGGCGCAACCCGGTTATGGAGTTCCTGAAGGACCATTACCGGCAAGGGGTTAAGTGGGCTATTGAAAATCGATGGATCACCGTTGGAGTTGGTCTGGCTTCAATGGCCTGCGCTCTTTTCCTGACATTCAGTGGACTCATTGGCTCGGAGTTCCTGCCCCATTTGGATGAAGGCGCTATTTGGGCGCGTGGCGCGATGGCGAACAGCGTAGGCGAGACGGAAGGCACGCGCTTCGCCCAGCAAAACCGCTATATCTTTGCCTCGTTCCCCGAGGTCACCAAGGTCGTTTCGCAAGCCGGGGCGCCAGACGATGGAACCGACACGGGAGGATTCGGCAACACCGAGTATTTCGTCGACCTGAAGCCCAAGGGCCAATGGCGGCCCATTTTTCATGAGAATAAAGAGGAGCTGATCGCCGCGATGGATCGCGAAGTGGAGAAACATCCAGGGGCTTTCTGGAACTTCTCCCAGCCCATTGAGGACAACGTAGATGAAACGATGACCGGCACGAAAGGCGGACTGTGCGCCAAGCTTTACGGGCCGGAATTGGACGTTCTCGAGGAAAAGGGCGAAGAGATCAAAGATGTTATGGCCAAAATTGACGGAGTCAAGGATTTGGGACTTCAACGCGATACGGGCCAGCCGAATATCGATCTCACCGTCGACCGTCTGGCGGCTGCGCGCTTCGGCATCAATGTAGCGGATATACAAGATGCCGTCCAAACCGCGATCGGCGGTAATCCTGTCAGCCAAGTCCTGCAGGGAGAGGCTGTCTATAACGTGGTCGTTCGCTATCAGAAACCGTATCGCGATACCAAGGAGGCTATTCAGAATATTCGACTGCTCTCTCCCTCGGGAGAGCACGTCTCGCTGGCTCAGCTTACGAAAGTCCAGATTCGCGACGACGCCTACGATATTTACCGGGAAGGCGGTTCCCGCTATGTGGCCATCCGCTTTGAAGTTCGAGGGCGCGATCTGGGCACCACGGTCAAGGAATCCATCGACAAGATTGCGAAGAATGTGCAGTTACCGCGTGGCTATCGACTTGAATGGTCAGGGGAATACGATAGCGAAACGCGAGCCGAAAAAAGGCTGCTCTTGATTGTGCCCCTCACGATCTTTTTGATCTTTATCATTCTTTATGCCATGTTCCGTTCATTCAAATGGGCGCTGCTGATTATCGCCAACGTGGCCATGGCTCGCGTTGGAGGCTTGCTCGCTCTCTTTGTGACCGGCACATACTTCAGCGTATCTTCCGGAGTCGGCTTCCTGGCGCTCTTTGGAGTTTCGGTGCAAACCGGCGTCATTATGCTGGAATATATCAACCAGCTTCGAGCCCGGGGCTACACACCGCAAGGGGCTGCAATCGAAGGCGCAGTCCTGCGGCTTCGCCCCATCATGATGACCATGCTCGTGGCCACCTTGGGATTGCTTCCCGCCGCAATGTCGCACGCTATCGGTTCCGATTCGCAGCGCCCATTTGCCATCGTGATCGTGGGAGGCCTGATTTCAGACCTCCTGTTGAGCATCTTCCTTCTGCCGACGTTGTATGTCTGGATTGCGAGGGAAGGTGACAAGCTCCCGAAACCGGAGGTGGCGCTTGAAGGATGATACGATGTCTTTTTCCACGCGCATGATCGGTGGTTATATCTTGTGTGTTACCTTCCTTGCGAGTTCCGCAAGCGCGCAACAGGTGCTTACATGGGAACAGGTGAAGGCGAAATTTGAAGCTGTCAACCCCACTTTGAAAGCGGATGCGGCCAACGTGGAAGAGATGAAGGCCGAGGAGATCACTGCATTTCTCCGCCCCAATCCACAGGTCGGTTTATTGGCGGACGGCACGCAGATCGCGCCGCGCAATGGGGTTTGGACTCCCTTCAAGGGCTCGTACGAACAGCCCAGCTTCAGTTACCTCCATGAGCGTGAGCACAAGCGCGAGTTGCGTCTGCAGAGCGCCAAGGAAGGAACGCAGATTACCCAATCCCAGCACGTTGACCTCGAACGTAATCTGATCTTTGGCCTGCGAACTGCCTTTGTGCAAACTCTCGAGGCCAAGGCTGTTCTCGCACTGGCGAAAGCCGATCTCGATTACTGGGACAAGATTATTACCATCAGCCGCTCGAGCTACAACGACGGCGCCTTGGCCAAGATTGATCTTGCCAGAATCGAGCTTCAACGCGTGCAATACGAGTCTGAACTCGAGACTGCAATCGTCAATCTGCGCACCCAGAAGATTCAGCTGCTGCTGCTGCTCGACGATCGCACGCCGGTCGATCAGCTCGATGTGACCGGAATCTTCGATTTAGGCCCGGAGCTCCAGCCGCTCGACGAATATCACCAAATTGCACTCGAAAACAGGCCGGATCTGCGGGCTGCAATCGAAACCATCCAACAATCGCAGACGAACCACAAACTCGCCATTGCCAATGGTTCTACCGATCCGACTTTCGGCGCCTGGTACACGCACAACTCCTCGACAAACAATCCGAATGGTACCCAGACACTGGGCCTTAGCGTCAGCATCCCGCTGCGGATCTTCGACAAGAACCAGGGCGAGAAGAAGCGCACGCTGATTGACATCGACAGAAGCCAGGAAGCTGCCGAGGCTGCAAAAGCTCAAGTCTTCAGCGATGTGGACGATGCCTATGAATTGGTGCGCAGCAATATTGCACTGATCAAGCCATACAAAACGCGGTACCTAGATCAGTCAGTCTATGTGCGCGACACGGTGACCTTTGCCTATCAGCATGGAGGCGCTTCACTGATGGACTTTCTGAATGCGCAGGCGGACTATCGCGTCGTTCAACTTGCCTATCTGCAGTTGATCGGCGCGTATATGACGGCCACCGGCCAAATGAATCTTGCCGTTGGGCGGGAAGAAATTCAATGATAATCAAACCTGCGGTAAAAAGTCCCAAGCCCATTGTCTACCTTACTAACGCTGAGAAGGGTGGAGTCAATGAAGAGACATGAAGTTCGAGCCCGCATCGAAGAAAATGGCATTCTACCTTCAGTGCGTGTTTCATCGCGTGATATGGCGAAATTTGCGGCCGAGACTGTCTATTCGGCCGGAATTTCCGTTGTCGAGATCACGTTGACCATACCTGGAGCGCTGGACGTGATCGACGACCTTGCGAGGCGCTTTCCCGACTTAGCGGTGGGCGCCGGCACCGTACTCGACGAAGAAGCGGCGGTGTCGTGCATCGACGCCGGCGCGAGGTTTTTGACCAGCCCCGGATTTGTGCCCGAGGTGGTGGCTTATGCAAACAAAGTCAACGTCATGGTGCTTCCTGGAGCTTTGACGCCAACCGAAATTATTGCGGCCTGGAAGGCCGGTGCGGATTTTGTCAAGATTTTCCCCACAGGTCATATAGGAGGCGTGCAATACGTGCGCGCGCTCAAGGTGCCGCTTCCGCAGATCCCGTTGATTGCCACAGGCGGCGTGAATCAATTGACTGCGTACGACTTTATACAGGCTGGGGCCTCGGCTATCGGACTTGGTGGAGAGCTGCTGCCCAGGGAGGCTTTGCACTTTCGACAGGTCGATCGGATTCATGAGTTAGCGAGCAGGTTTCTTGGCCTAGTGAGAGATGCGCGGGCGTTGCGAGAAAAGTACTACTAAGGCCTAAGTCAGATCGCGCTTACCAATGCAGTGATATCGCGAAAATCATAATTCATTCCATTCATTCTCCTATGCCCAATCTCACTTGCTCGGGCGAGTTTGGCAGATGGCTGGACGAATTGTCCTGCTGAATCATTCAGTAATGATTGTCGGCCGGATCCCAGTTGTCGGATCCACTAAGAAAGACGCGCGGTTCATATTGCCGTGCCTGCTCCGCCGAAAGCAAATGCGCGCACGGCCTACTCCGGCATTCTGAATCTTATCGCTGGTGAGAAATACTTCCTAGCGCGCGAAGTTGAGCAAAGCTCCGGCAATCGTGGTCAATGGCAGGACTTTGTCAACGCCTCCCAGTTTGATGGCCTCCTTCGGCATTCCAAAGACCACGCAGGTAATCTCGTCCTGGGCGATAGTCATGGCACCGGCGTGCTTCATCTCCAGCATTCCGTGCGCGCCATCGTCGCCCATTCCGGTGAGGATGACGCCAACGGCATTCCGTCCGGCATAGCGAGCGGCAGAGCGGAAAAGTACATCGACTGATGGCCGGTGGCGGCAGACAAGCGGTCCATCCTTGATCTCCACGTAATAGCGCGCTCCGCTGCGCTTGAGCAGCATATGATGGTTTCCGGGCGCAATCAGCGCGCGGCCGCGAATCACTGTGTCATTGGTCTCAGCCTCTTTGACGGTGATGGCGCAGAGGCCATCGAGCCGCTGCGCGAAGGCACGCGTAAACAGCTCCGGCATATGCTGCACGATGACGATGCCGGGAGTATCGGCGGGCAGCGTCTCCAGCACTGACTTCAACGCTTCCGTGCCGCCGGTCGAAGCGCCGATGGCCACCACCTTTTCCGTCGTCTCGGCCATCGCGTGCGTCGCGGGTGAGAGAATGCAGTCGGCGTTCAGCTTGGGTTCGACCGTGTGGCTGGGAGTGAGCGTGTGCAGCCTTGCACCCGCCGCAGCCTTGACTGCATTGCAGATTTCGATGCGTGATTCCTCAATAAATCCTTTGGTGCCCAGTCTCGGTTTAGTGATGATCTCCACCGCGCCATACTCCAGCGCTCTCAAGGTACTCTGCGCGCCCTCATCGGCCAGGCTCGAACAGATCACCACAGGAATCGGGTGCTGGCTCATCAGTTTCTTGAGGAAGGTAAGCCCGTCCATGCGCGGCATCTCGATGTCCAGCGTGATGACATCCGGCGCCTGTTCGGCAATTCGGTCGGCTGCCACAAATGGATCGCCCGCCGTCGCGATCACTTCGATCTCTGGATCGGAATCGAGCACATCACGCAGCGTCTGGCGAACGACTGCGGAGTCGTCCACGATCAGAACTCGAATCTTCTGTATACTCATGATCCAGACCTCAACGCTTTCTTTCGCAACTTCCCGGCATTCAAAAATACCCGTCCGTCTTGCCGCGCAAATTGTCATTCAACAAAGCCGCTTCAACAGCACTTCGCCGGTTTGGGTATTGAAGACGATGGTTACGCCACAATTGCCGCCCAGCGAAGAGGCAACCACATTAAGACCCTCGTCTTTAAGCAGATTCAGCGCAACATCGATATTTAGGCTTCCCACCGTGGGCCGCGCCGCGTCATTGGCTGTCAATAGCACATCTCCGCCTCCGAAGATCTTTACTTCGACCTCGTTACGCCGCGCGCCCAGCGCATCAAACTGCTGGGCGAGATCGCGAATCGCAAAGTCCACATAGCGGAAGCCAGCGCTTCGGTTCAATTGAACCGGCGGCTTGGCAGGAAAACGCGGCAGCATCGGATGGCAGAGCGCGCCCAAACTCAGCCGTGGAACTCGAAAGGCGATGCCGACACAGGAGCCCAGCAAGGTACGCAGAATCGTCGGCTCCCTGACCAGCCGCGACTCGCCCGGCTGCAAATAAATCTCCGGCAATCCTGCATTATCCTCTGCCATCAGCCCTCCTGTAGAGAGCAGGCGCCACTGGCACGAGCGGCAGATTCATGTCATGCAGTGTCTCGGCATGCCCGACAAACATATACCCGCCCGGCTGCAGGCAGTTGGCGAGCTTGAGAAGGATGCGCTCCTGCGTGGCACGGTCAAAGTAGATAATTACGTTGCGGCAGAAGATAGCATCCAACTTCTCGGCAACGCTGTAATCAGCATCCATGAAGTTCAGGCGGCGAAACTCTATCGATCGCCGCAGTTCCGGCACCACGCGCAGCTTCTGGGAGCCAACGGCGCGGCTGCGCATGAAGTATTTGCGCACCAGCGATGCCGCCACCGGGGCGACCACGTCGGCGGCATAAACGCCCAGTTCAGCTTTGGCCAAGACGATATTAGAGATGTCGGTAGCCAGTATGCGAAAGCGAAAGCCGGGGTGCGTCAGAGCGTACTCGCTCAGTACAATGGCCATTGTGTAAGGCTCCTCGCCGGTCGAGCAGCCCGCGCTCCAGATCGTGAACACGCGTCCATTCATACGCTCGGCCAGCTCCGGCAGCGCCTTCTCCACCAGATAATCAAAGTGTCCCGACTCGCGAAAAAAATCGGTCTTGTTGGTTGTCACCACGTCAATCAAATGAATGAGCTCATCCTTGAGCCCCTCACACCCAAAAAGATAATCGCAGTAGTCGCCGTAAGAATTCAGACTCAGGTCTTTCAGCCGGCGCTTGATCCGCACCTCGAGCATGGTCTTGCGTTCCGTGCCCAAATGGATGCCCGCCTCCTGATAGATCAGGCCGCAAAGCCGCGCATAGTCCCGGCTGGAGATTGATTCGTCGCGTGTACTCATCGGTTGAATGGGGCGGGATTCATCCACCCCACTCCTTCCCTTACGCTGCCACCGCCGCTTCCACCAGTGGCTTACCGGTTTCCTGTGCCTGTCCGCGAGCCGCCGTCAGTTCATCGGCGGAGAAGACGCGATCGATGTCCAGAATCATGATGAACTGGGTATCGCGCTTCCCCATCCCTTTGATAAAGTCGGTCCGTATCTGCGTTCCAATGCGCGGCGCCGGCTGAATCTGCTCCGGCTCCAGGTCGATCACCTCCTCGACAGAATCGGCAAGCGCTCCGATCACTGTCGATTCGTTGTCCAGCAGCACCTCGACCACCACGATGCAAGTATTGTGCGTACTTACCGTCTTGGTCATTTCAAAGCAAAGCCTGAGATCGACCACTGGCACCACGCTTCCACGCAAATTGATCACCCCGGCCATGAACTCCGGCGTTCGCGGAATTTGCGTAATGGTGGTCAGGTCAAGCACCTCCCTTACCTTCGCCACATCGGTGGCAAAGATCTCGTTGCCGAGCTTGAAGGTGAGATACTGCCGCGTCTCCGTGATTTCGTTTACGCTCATACTTCAACTCCTTTCTTATCCGGAAGGCTGGGCGCGCACCAGAAATGGTGCGCGCCGGGCCGGTCAATAGCGCTCGAACTCCCCGTCAAGGTCGTCGTGTTTGTCTTTGAGCCGAAGGTTAACTCCGCCAGTCGCCTTTGCTCCCAATGAAGTCGAGTGACCAGGCTTTATCTCTCTGGCCGGCGCAGCCTGAGCCTGCTTGGCGGCCTTTGAGCCCGCTCCCTTGTGCGCCGCGCGACAGCTTTCGTCTCCGGTGTGGAAGAACCCAAGCGCGCTGACCAGCTGATCGGATTGCCCGGTCAACTCTTCGGTCGTCGACGCCATCTCCTCCGACGCCGATGCATTCTGTTGAATCACCTGCTCCAGTTGTTGCAGAGCCTTGTTGATCTGCTCGGCGCCAGTGTCCTGCTCCTTGCTGGCCGCCGAAATTTCCTGCACCAGTTCTGCCGTGCGCTGAATATCGGGCACCAGTTTGTCCAGCATCTCACCCGACTTCTCCGATACCTTCAGCGTGGTTGCCGACAGCTGATTGATCTCGCCCGCAGCCTTCTGGCTGCGCTCCGCCAGCTTGCGCACTTCGGCAGCCACCACCGCAAAGCCCTTGCCGTGTTCGCCGGCGCGAGCAGCTTCAATCGCCGCGTTAAGTGCCAGCAAGTTGGTCTGACGCGCAATCTCCTCAATGATCGAGATCTTGTTGGCAATCTCCTTCATAGCGGCCACCGCTTCCAGAACCGACTTGCCGCTCTCCTGCGCATCCTTCGCGCTCTTGTTGGCGATCTTGTCGGTCTGCTGCGCGTTGTCAGCGTTCTGTTTGATGTTGCTGACCATCTCCTCCATCGAAGACGAAGCCTCTTCGGCCGCCGCCGCCTGCGCGCTGGCGCCCTTTGAGACCTGGATCGAAGCCGTCGAAATGGACTGGCTGGCGGCCGCCACTTCTCCGGCAATGGAGCGGATATCGCCGACCGTCTGAGTCAGACCGCTCACCATCGCAGCCAGCGCCTGCATCAGCTTGTCCTTCTCAGAGCGCTCGCGGATGTCCACCGTCAAGTTCCCATTGGCAATCTCTTCAGCCGCCGCCGTGATTTCGTTCATCGCCGCGACTAGCGCGTTCAGATTGTTCTTGATGAGGTTGAAGTCGCCGTAGTATGTGTCGGTGATGGGTGGCGGATTATCTCCCTTGCTAATCAGCTCCACGTATTTTGCGGAAACATTCAGCGGATTGATCACCGCGTCCAGAATCGCATTCACGCCGCGAACGATCTCCGCGTAAGCGCCGCTGAACTGCTCGTGCTTGCCACGCTCGTTCAGCTTGCCGGCGTTTGAAGCTTCGGTCAAGCGCGCC
>Ga0181520_10003800_pt1 | contig 26083 bp, 23 predicted proteins | sample PEATcosm2014_Bin_29_FD_132451 | JGI IMG/M metagenome (GOLD analysis project Ga0181520, IMG submission 132451) | Peatland microbial communities from MTU Mesocosm Facility, Houghton, MI, USA - PEATcosm2014_Bin02_30_metaG | ecosystem: Environmental > Terrestrial > Soil > Wetlands > Peat | place...
AGTCGATGACCTGGGCGGCGAGGGCGATGAGGGTCGTCTGGGGCATCTCGTGCTCGCGGGCGACGGTGCCGACGACCTCCTCCCAGACCACCTTGGCGGCCACCCGGTATGCGGAGAGGAGGATCTCGAGGGGGACCTCGAGGTCGGCCTGGTCGGCGCCCATCTGGGCCAGCCGGTCGAGATCGCCCAGGCGCGGCCCGCGCCCATCGTGGAGGCGCCGGACCAGCACCCGCAGCGCGTCACGGCAGGCGGAGACGACGGAGCGGAGGTAGGCGACGGTGTTGAGCCGGCCGGGGAAGACGATCTCCGAGGAGATCCGTCGCGCCATCCTGCCGGCGATCGCGTCGGCGTCGGCGAGCAGCCGCGCGGTCACGGCGGAGGGAAGGTTGGCCGATTCGACCAAGACCGCGGGCCGCGGTTTGGATGTCATGGCCAAATTATCCACCTCACACAAAAAACCGTGGTGGGGACCGCCCTAACGGCGGTTGTTTTGGCCATTCTGCACCAGGAGCATGAAAACGTGCTATACGACGACCTCTTCGTGAACCTCGAACGCGCCCGCTGGAACCTGAGCCGGGACATCGACTGGGACGCCATCGAGCCCGACAAGCTGACCCCGTCGTGGATCTTCGACGTCCGCGAGGTCTGCCTCACCGAGCTATCGGCGCTGTATGCGACCGAGATGTTCCTCCGTGACTTCTATGCCGACATCGATTTCTGCAGCTTCATCTCGGTCTGGTTCTACGAGGAGATGAAGCACCACCTGGTGCTCCGCAAGTACCTGGAGCGGGTGGGCGAGGTGATCGAGGAGGCCGAGCTGCCCAAGCTCCGGCTCACCTTCGACGAGGGCCCCGCCATCGAGACCCTGACCATGCACTACTGCGGCGAGCAGCGCCTCGCCCACTGGTACACCGCCTTCAGCGCCAACGCCCCGGAGCCGGTCCTCCGCCAGATCTTCAAGGTCCTGGCGGCCGACGAGCTGCGCCACGGTGCCGCGTACGCCAAGTACCTGCGCAAGGCGGTGCGCAACAAGCCGGAGGTGCTCCCCGCGATCCTGCGGATGGCGCTCTGGATGATCCGCACCACCAACGACAACCCGAAGCACCCGACCACCATCACCGAGCCCTCGGTGGTCTCCCTGCTCGAGGATCCCCACTACATCCGCCGCATGCTCAACATGTACCTCCCCGGCCGCGACCACGAGGCACCGGTCCAGCGCCGCATCCTGGCCCTCATGTCAGAGCTCTCCGGGACCAAGCTCACAACGGTGCGCGACCTGCTCAGCCACATCCGCGTTGTGGAGGGGACGGCGGCTGCAGTGGCCGTCTGACCAGCTCTGACGCGCCGAGCGCACCGAGCGCGGCGTCTCAGACTGGGAGTCGCCCGGCTCTGCACCCGCCACGGCGCGTTTCCGGGTGGCCGCGGGCTCGGCCATCGTCGCTTCTTGGATAATCGGTCGATGGCGGACGAGCTGCGCATCCACGCGACGGTGAGCGGGCGCGTCCAGCAAGTCGGCTTCCGCGCCTTCGTCCTCTTCCGCGCCTCTGAGCTGGGGATCAGGTGCACGGTGGCCAACCGGCCCGACGGGACCGTCGAGTGCGTGTCGGAGGGGACGCGGACACAGATGGAGCTTTTGATTCAATCACTTCATGAAGGCCCCCGTTCGGCGCGCGTGGAGGCCGTCGAGGTGGTGGAGCAGCCGGTCCGGGGCGACCTTCCCTCCCCCAGGATGCTGGCGTGAGCGGGCTGCGCATCGCCGATCGGATGTCCCGGCTCGGCACCGAGTCCGCCTTCGAGACCCTGGCCCAGGCCAAGCGGCTGGAAGCGCAGGGGAGGGACGTCGTCCACATGGAGATCGGGGAGCCGGACTTCAGCACCCCGCCCAACATCAGCGAGGCGGCGATCCGGGCACTCCGCGGTGGGGCGACCCACTACACGCCGGCGAGCGGGATCTGGGAGGTGCGCGAGGCCACCGCCCGCTACGTCAGGCGCCAGACCGGCGTGCCGACCGTCCCCGAGCAGGTCGTGCTCGTGCCCGGCAGCAAGAACCTGCTCTATTTCGCCCTCCTCGCCCTGATCGAGCCGGGTGACGAGGTCCTCCTCCCGGATCCCGGGTACCCGATCTACAGCTCCCTGGTCAACTTCGTGGGGGCTGTCCCGGTGTCGGTGCCGATCCGCGAGCAGCACGATTTCCGTCTCGACGTCGCCGAGCTGCGCTCGCTGGTCACCCCCCGGACCCGGGCGCTCATCGTCAACAGCCCGGCCAACCCCACCGGCGGGGTGCTGACCCGGGAGGACTGCGAGGCGATCGCGGCGGTCGCCATCGAGCACGACCTCTTCGTGGTGAGCGACGAGATCTACTCGCGGCTCGTCTACGACGGCCGGCACGTCTCGCTCTACTCGATCGACGGCATGGCGGAGCGGTGCGTCCTGATGGACGGGCTCTCCAAGGCGTGGGCCATGTGCGGCTGGCGGCTCGGCTTCGGGGCGATGCCGGTCGAGCTGGCCCAGCGGATGGACACCCTGATGATCAACACGTCGTCGTGCGCAGCCGCCTTCACCCAGTGGGCGGCGGTCGAGGCCTTCGAGGGCGCCGCCTCCGACGCCGCGGTGTCGGCGATGATGGCGGAGTTCACCGAGCGCCGCGACGTCGTCGTCGACGGCCTCAACGCGATCCCCGGCATCCGCTGCCACAAGCCCGCGGGGGCCTTCTACGTCTTCCCCAACATCGAGGGCACCGGCTGGGAGGAGCGAGCCCTGCAGCAGGCGCTCCTCAACCAGGCGGGGGTGGCCGTGCTGGCCGGGACCGCCTTCGGCGCCTGCGGCCGGGGATACCTGCGGCTCAGCTACGCCAACAGCGTCGCCAACCTGGAGAAGGCCATCGAGCGGATCGGCAACCTTCTGGCCGGGACCCATCCGGAGCGGCCGCGCTCCCCCGCGGCGGTGCCGAGCTGAGCGAGGGATCGCACGCCGACGTCCGTCCGGGGCTCGACGAGACCCGACGTCTGGCGCGGGAGCACGAGCTGGTGGCCCTGGTGCGGACCATCCCGGCCCACGAGATGACCGGCCCGCGGCTCCTGGCAGCGGTCGGCGATCGTCCTGGGGCCTTTCTCTTCGAGTCGGCGACCGGGGAGGGCGAGTTCGCCCGCTTCACCTTCGCGGGGCTGGCCGGGCCCGAGCGCTTCCGGGTCCGCCGCGGGCGCCTCACCCGCCTCGGCGAGGGCGAGCCGGCCGCCCCCGTGCCGTGCCCCGACCCGCTCCGGGCCCTCCAGGAGTTCACCACCGGCCCGCGGGTCGCGCTTCCCGACGATCTCGACGTGCCCTTCACGGGCGGTTCGGTCGGGCACCTCTCCTACGAGGCGGTGACCAGCTTCGAGAGGGTCGCCCGGCCCGCGAGTGACCCGCTCGATCTCCCCGACGCCTGGTGGGGGCGCTGCCTCTCCTGCAGCGTTCTCGACCGGGAGAGGGGACTGGTCCACCTCATCACCCACATCCCCACCGACCGGGACCTGGCCGAGGCCCACGCCGAGGGGGTGCGCCGCCTGGATGGGATGGCCGCGAGCCTGGCGGCCGCCGTCGCGCCCGCGGTGGCGGTCTCGCCCTCCGCGCCCTCGCCGCTCCCCGACGCCGCGGCCAACCTGAGCCGCGCCGCGTTCGTCGCCGCGGTGGAGCGGTGCCTGGAGTACATCGCCGCCGGGGACATCTTCCAGGTGCAGATCTCGCGACGTTTCAGCCTGGAGTTCGAGGTGGCGCCGATCACCCTCTACGCGGCGCTGCGGGAGGCGAACCCGAGCCCGTACATGTTCTATCTGCGCACCGACGACTGCGCGCTGGTGGGCACCTCGCCGGAGATGCTGGTGCGCGTCTCCGCCGAGGGGCGCGTCGACTACCACCCGATCGCGGGCACCCGCAGGCGCGGACGCACCCCGGCGGAGGATGCCGCCATGGAGCGGGAGCTCGAGGAGAGCACCAAGGAGCAGGCCGAGCATCTGATGCTCGTCGACCTCGGGCGCAACGACGTCGGCAGGGTCTGCGAGATCGGCAGCGTCGAGGTCGACGACTATGGCGCGGTGCGCCGCTATGCCAACGTGATGCACCTGGAGACGTCGATCCAGGGGCGGCTCCGCCCCGGGCTCTCCGCCGTCGACGCGCTGCGCGCCTGCTTCCCCGCCGGCACCGTGACCGGCGCTCCCAAGGTGAGGGCCATGGAGATCATCGCCGAGCTGGAACCCGAGGTCCGCGGTGTCTACGCCGGGGCGGTGGGCTACCTCGACTTCCGGGGCAGCCTGGACACGGCGATCGCGCTGCGCACCGCGGTGGTGCGCCAGGGCCGGCTCCACCTCCAGGCCGCCGCCGGCATCGTCGCCGACTCCGACCCCGGCGAGGAGGCGCTCGAGATCGACAACAAGCTGCGCGCCCTGGTCCGGGCCGCGGAGGCGGTGCGGCCGGCGGTCAGCGGCACCGAGGGCCGCCGGTCGTGAACGAGGAGTTCGTCCTGCCGGAGCGGGACCTCGGAGATTCAGTCGTGGTTGTCGACAACTACGACTCCTTCACCTTCAACCTGGTCCAGCGCCTGGGTGAGCTGGGGGCCCGCTGCGTGGTGGTGCGCAACGACACCACCACCGTGGCCGCGATCGGCGAGCGCGGGCCGGCTGCGGTGGTGGTCTCCCCGGGTCCCAAGACACCCGCCGAGGCGGGGATCTCGGAGGAGCTGATCCGCACCCTTGGGGCGGCCATCCCGATCCTCGGGGTCTGCCTCGGGCACCAGGCGATCGGCGAGGCCTACGGTGGCCGCGTGGTCCGGGCACCGTCGATCATGCACGGCAAGCTGAGCCAGGTTCACCACGACGGCGCCGGCCTCTTCGCCGGGGTGTCCGACCCCTTCGCGGCGACCCGGTACCACTCGCTGGTGGTCGAGCCGTCCACCCTTCCGGCATCCCTGGAGGTGACCGCCTGGACCGACGACGGCGTGATCATGGCGCTCCGCCACCGCGAGCACCCCGTGGTCGGGGTGCAGTTCCACCCCGAGTCCATCGGCACCGTCGCCGGCTACACAATCCTCGAGAACTTCCTGGAGATGACCTCGGCCCCGCTCGGAGCACGAACGTGAGGACGATGGGGCACATCGTCTTCGGAGAGGGGGACGGGGACGGGGCACATCGTCTCGGGGGGACCGGCGTCGGACAGCTCTGCTGTCCGCGCCTCGTGCTCGGCGCGATTGCAGCTCGCGCCTGCGCAAGCCCCACCTTCGACGACGTGCCCCATCCCCGTCTCCGGACGCGAGCTGCAGCCGCCGTTCCCCTTGCCGTCTTCGGATCGGCGGTGGTCGCGTGACCACCGACCTCGGGGCTCTCGGGCCCATCGTGGAGCGGAAGCGGCGCGAGGTCGACGAGATCAACTGCGGCCGCGCGGCCATCTGGGCCAAGGCCGAGCACCTGCCACCGGGGCGGAGCATCGAGGCGCTGCGCGGCGGTCGGGTGATCGCCGAGCTGAAGCGGAGCTCACCGAGTGGGGGGTCGCTGCGCCCTGACCTCGACGTCGCGGCGGTGGCCGCGGCGTATGCGGGCGGCGGAGCGGCGGCGATCTCGGTGCTCACCGACGGCCCCGACTTCGGCGGCTCTCCCGCCGACCTCGAGGTGGTCCGGGGCGCGGTCTCGATCCCGGTGCTGCGCAAGGACTTCACGGTGGATCCGGTGCAGATCGCGGAGTCCCGGGTGCTGGGCGCCGACTGGGTGCTGCTGATCGTCGCCGTGCTCGAGGGAGGCGCCCTCGACGAGTGCTTGGAGGCGGCGCGCCGGGCCGGCGCCCAGGCCCTGGTGGAGGTGCACGACGAGGCGGAGCTGGAGCGTGCCGTGGTCGCGGGGGCGGTCTGCCTGGGCATCAACAACCGCGATCTGCGCAGCCTTCGGACCGACCTCGGCACCTTCGCGCGGCTGCGCCGCCTGCTCCCCGAGGAGACGGTGGTGATCGTCGCCGAGTCCGGCGTGCGCAGCACCGCGGACGTCAGCCGGCTGGTGGGGGAGGGGGCCGACGCGGTGCTGGTCGGAGAGGCACTGATGCGTGATCCAGACCCGGGCGCCCTCTGCGCCGGGATGGTGGTGGCCGCCGCGTCCGCGGCCGGAGCGGCGCTGTGATCGTCAAGGTCTGTGGCGTGCGCACCGCGGCGATCGCCGAGCTGGCCGTCGAGGCCGGGGCCGACTGGCTCGGGGTGGTGTTCGAGCCCCGCAGCCCGCGCCACGCCGACGCCGCCGCGGTGGACGCGGTCCGCGCGGCGCTGGGCGGACGCGCCGACCTGGTCGGGGTGATGGTCGAGCCGTCCAGCGAGCGATGCCGGGAGCTGACCCGCCGCCACCGGCTGGACGCCGTGCAGCTCCACGGCCGGGTGGACCCCGGGGTGCTGGGCGATCTCGATGTCACCGTGATCCGCGGGGTCAACCCCGCCGGCCCGGTCGACGCCTTCACCACCGACTGGTGGCCCGACTGCCTGGTGCTGCTCGACAGCCCGCCCCGGAGCGGCGGAGCCCTCCCCGGCGGGACGGGCGTGCCGATCGATCTCGAGATCGCTGCCGAGGTGGCCGCGCACCGCCCGATCATCCTGGCCGGAGGCCTCACCCCCGACACCGTCGCCGCGGCCATCGAGCGGGTCCGTCCCCACGGCGTCGACGCGAGCAGCGGGTTGGAGTCGAGCCCCGGTGTCAAGGACCCCGGCCGGGTGCGAGACTTCGTGCTCGCGGCGCGCCAGGCCTTTGCCGCGATCGACCAGCAGCGGGCGCGGACCGTGGTTGGCGCCGCCGGCCGGGAAGGAGGGAGACGATGACCACCGCCGGACGGTTCGGCATCTACGGCGGCGCCTTCGTGCCCGAGACCCTCGTCCCGGCGCTGGAGGAGCTGGAGGTCGCGATGAGCGCCGCCCTCGCCGATCCCGCCTTCGTCGCCGAGCTGGACGGCTGGCTCCGCGACTACGCGGGGCGTCCGACGCCGCTGACCCTGGCCCGCCGGCTGACCGAGGCCGGCGGGGGCGCCGAGATCTGGCTCAAGCGCGAGGACCTCGTCCACACCGGGGCCCACAAGCTCAACAACGCGCTCGGCCAGGTGCTGCTGGCCCGGCGGATGGGCAAGACCCGGATCATCGCCGAGACCGGGGCCGGGCAGCACGGCGTCGCCACCGCAACGGTATGCGCGTGCTTCGGCCTCGAGTGCGTCGTCTACATGGGTCGCGAGGACACCCACCGCCAGGCGGTCAACGTCTACAAGATGGGCCTGCTCGGGGCCGAGGTGAGGCCCGTCGACAGCGGGTCCCGGACCCTCAAGGACGCCACCAACGAGGCCATCCGGGATTGGGTCACAAATGTCCATAACACTCATTACGTGATCGGGTCGGTGGTCGGCCCTCACCCCTATCCCACCCTGGTCAAGCGTTTTCAGCGGGTGATCGGCGACGAGGCGCGCCGCCAGGCGCTCGAGCGCTGGGGGGCGCTGCCCGACTCTGTAGTCGCCTGCGTGGGCGGGGGGAGCAACGCCATCGGCATCTTCACCGCCTTCCTCGACGACGAGGACGTGGAGCTGCTCGGCGTCGAGGCGGCCGGGCGCGGTCTCGAGACGGGCGAGCACGCGGCGTCGCTGGAGGCGGGCCGGCCGGGCGTCCTCCACGGCGCCTACAGCTACCTCCTCCAGGATGTCAACGGGCAGGTGATCGAGACCCACTCGATCTCCGCCGGCCTCGACTACCCCGGGGTGGGTCCCGAGCACGCCGCCCTGCGCGACGCCGAGCGCGCCCGCTACGTCGCCTGCACCGACGTCGAGGCGCTGCGCGCCTTCCACCGCCTCTGCCGGATGGAGGGGATCATCCCCGCCCTGGAGTCCAGCCACGCCCTGGCGGTCGCGGAGCGGCGGGCCCGCGAGCTCGGCCCCGGCCACCGCGTGCTGGTCTGTTTGAGCGGACGGGGGGACAAGGACATCGACACGGTCCGGGCCGTGGGCGGCGCCGGGGAGCGGACCCCGTGACGGCGGTGGCCGCGGGGAGGTTCGAGGCCGCCTTCGCGGCGCAGGGGACGGGCGGGCAGCCCGGGATCATCCCCTACGTGATGGCCGGCTTCCCGGGGCCCGCCGACACCGCTCCGCTCCTGCTCGCCTACCAGCGGGCGGGGAGCCTGGCCGCCGAGGTCGGCATCCCCTTCAGCGACCCGCTGGCCGACGGCCCCACCATCCAGAGCACCGGCTGGAGAGCGCTGGAACAGGGGATGACCCCCGCCCGCGCCATCGCCCAGGTGGCCGAGGCGCGGGCAGCCGGGCTGACCATCCCGGTGGCGGCGATGACCTACATCAACCCGGTGCTCGCCATGGGGGTCGAGACGTTCGCCGCCGCCTGCGCCGCGGCCGGGATCGACGGAGTGATCGTCCCCGACCTGCCCGTGGACGAGGCGGCCGGGCTGGCCGCGGCGCTCGGGGCCCACGGTCTCGCCCACATCCCCCTGGTGGCGCCCACCACCCCGACATCCCGGGTGGCCCGGGTCGCCGCCACCGCCGCCGGCTTCGTCTACTGCGTCAGCGTGACCGGCACCACCGGCGCTCGGGACCGGGTGAGCCCCGCCGCCGTCGATCTCCTGGAGCGGGTGCGCTCGGTGACCGACCTGCCGCGGGCTCTCGGCTTCGGCATCTCCCGTCCTGAGCACGTGGTGGCGCTCACCGGCCACTGCGAGGCGGTGGTCGTCGCCTCGGCCCTCCTCGACGCCATCGGCAAGGGTGGTGACGACCCGGGAGCGACCGCGGAGCGGTTCATCCGCGGGCTGCGCGGGGTGGGTGTGGCCGGATGACCATGCCGATCCTCGCTCCGGCCACACTCCGATGACGCCCCCCGTCAACCTGGCGCCGATCTTCCGGCTGGACGGGGAGGTGCGGGTGCCCGGCGACAAGAGCATCAGCCACCGCGCCCTCATCCTCGGGGCGCTGGCGCGCGGCCGCACCTACCTGGGCGGTTTGGCCCCGGGCGAGGACGTCGCCCACACCGCGTCGTGCCTGGAGGGCTGCGGGGTGTTCGTCCGGATCCACGGTGACGGCCGCGCCATGGTGGAGGGCAACGGTCCGGACCTCGCCCTCAGCGCCCCGAGCGACCGCCTCGACTGCGGCAACTCGGGGAGCACGATGCGGATGCTGGCCGGAGCGCTCGCCGGGCATCCGATCACCGCCTGCCTGGAGGGCGACGCGTCGCTGATGCGGCGCCCCATGCGTCGCATCGCCGCCCCGCTCCAGCAGATGGGGGCCGTGGTCCGCCTGGGGCCCGAGGGCACCGCCCCGATGACCATCGCGGGACGCCGCCCCCTCCGGGCGATGACGTTCGAACCCCCGGTGGCCAGCGCCCAGGTCAAGACGGCGGTGCTGCTCGCGGGGCTCTTCGCCGACGGCCCCACCACGGTGCTCGAGCCGGCACCCACCCGCGACCACACCGAGCGGCTCCTCGGCCTCTGCGGCGCCGAAGTGGTGAGCGCCGACGGTCGGGTCACCGTGACCCCCGGCGCCCTGCAACCGTTCGGCCTGCGCATCCCCGGCGACATCAGCTCGGCCGCGTTCTTCCTCTGCCTGGCCGCGGCACGCGAGGGCTGGCGGGTCCGCTGCCCGGAGGTCGGGCTCAACCCCGGGCGCGACGGGGTGATCGACGTGCTCCGCGCCATGGGCGCATCGATCGACGTCGGCGAGCGCGAGCCCGCCGGGGGCGTGGAGCCGGTTGGCGACCTGGAGGTCGGCGGCGGGCAGCTGCGCGGCGTACGCATCGGCGGTGCCCTGGTCCCCCGGCTCATCGACGAGCTGCCCGTGATCGCCGTCCTCGCCACCCAGGCCGAGGGTGTGACGGAGATCCGCGACGCCGCCGAGCTGCGGGCCAAGGAGTCCGATCGGATCGCCCACCTGGCCGAGGGATTGAGACGGATGGGCGCGAGCTGCGAGACGCTCCCCGACGGGCTCGTCATCGAGGGGCCGACCCGGCTGGTCCCGGCCGCGGTCGATGCCGCGGGCGACCACCGGCTGGCCATGGCCTTCGCGGTGGCGGCCTGCCTCGCCGCGGGCCCCGGGCTCACCCACATCGCCGGCGCGGAGTCGGTCTCCATCTCCTACCCCGGCTTCTTCGAGGACCTGGCGTCGATCTCGGCCGGCTAGCCGCGCGCCGCCACCGGGCGTGTCGTGATACACAACGTGCATGAGCGACGAGACGGGACCACGCGACCCCGCCCCGGTTCCCATCCCGCCGAGGCGCGGGGGCTTCGACGGGGCGTACGCGGGCACACCCGCGTGGGACATCGGCCGGCCGCAGTCCGCTCTCCTCGAGCTCGCCGAGGGAGGCGCTCTGAGCGGTCGGGTGCTGGACGCCGGCTGTGGGACCGGAGAGCATGCTCTCATGGCGGCTCGCCTCGGACACGAGGCGACCGGCATCGACGCGGCTCCGAGAGCGATCGCCATCGCGCAGGGCAAGGCCCGCGACCGAGGTCTGACCGCCCGGTTCCTGGTCGGGGACGCCCTTCGGCTGGCGGACCTCGACGAGCGGTTCGACACCGTGCTCGACTGCGGGCTCTTCCATGTCTTCGACGACGACGTCCGTGCCCAGTACGTCGACAGCCTGCTGGCCGCCCTTCCGCCCGGCGGCCACATCTACCTGCTGTGCTTCAGCGACCGTCAGCCGGGCGACTGGGGACCGAGGCGGGTTTCCGAGCACGAGATCAGGTCCAGCTTCCGTGACGGGTGGCAGGTGGACGCGATCGAGGCCTCCACGATGGACACCAACAACATGGGCGGTGTGCTCGCCTGGCGGGTGACGATCCGCCGAATCTGACCGGTGCTCAGGTTGGCGCTGACGGCTCGCTGACGCTTCCCGAGCCGTCGATCCCCCGTGGCTCTCTAGGCCACGTGAGCCACCGCCACCTCCGCCATGCCGTCGCGGAAGGCCACCCGGTTGGTGTGGAGGGCCGGCACCCGCGGCCCGGGCACGACGATCCCCACCAGGTTGAGCGGGTCGGCCGCGGAGAGGGTGACCAGCTCGCCGTCGGGCGCCCTGCTGCGCAGCGATCGCAGCATGTCCACCGCCTCCGGCAGCGCGTACTGCTCGCCGCTGAAACCGGCGACGAACCGGCCGCCGCGGGCCGTGCCCCTCGCCTCCATCCGGCGCAGCGCCCAGAGCACGTCGCGCCAGGGGACGGCCAGCGTCTCGCGGGCCAGCAGGTCGTGGAAGACCACCCCCCAGCGCGCCAGGAGCTGCTCGGCGACCGCCTCGGCCAGGCCGTCGTGATCGGTGACCGGCGCCGCCACCGGAAGGAGCGACCACCGTCCCTCTCCGGTTGCGCCGCCGGCGAAGCCACGGTGCAGGCCACGTCCCCGCCGGGCTCCCGCGTGCCGGTGCCCGTCGAGGAGCGACCGCACCGCGGCAAAGCCGTCGGCGGTCACCATCCCCCGGCCGACCAGGTCCCACAGCCCGGCCACGACCTCGGTGGGGAGGCGACGGGAGAGCCTCACGATCTCGTCGGAGAAGAGGGCGCCGTGGGCGCGCAGCACCGCGAGGACGTCGCGGGTGGCGCCGCTCTCCGGCTCGGCCGGCCTGGCGGCTCCTCGAACCGCCTGGAGCAGCCACGCCAGGTCCCCGCGCCCGACCAGCGTGACCGGTGTCGCGCGCGAGGGGAACGGACGGCTGCGCCCCGCGGATTCCGCGTCCTCCTCGCGCACCCGCAGGCGTCCCCAGACCACGCTCCCGGAGAGGCAGAGGTCGTCGAGCCATGCCGGCCGGTACCCGGCGACCCGGCGCGGCAGGATCTCCCCCTCCCACGCGGCGGCGGGTGCCTCGGTGCCCTGGAGCTGCGCGATGGCGGCGGCGACTCCGGCGCGTCCCTCGCGCGGCGTGTCCGGCGTCGCGCCCTGCCAGCGCAGCAGGAATCGCATCAGGTCCCGCGGGCTGACCGGGGCGATCTCGCGGCGCCGGCTGTCCCGCGTGTACGCATGGATGCGCATGAGCAACCGCCGCGAGCACCACTGCTCGCCGTCCTGCGCGGGATCGAACGTGCCGCGGACGGCAAAGCCCTCCGCCTCCAGCCGGGCGAGACCGGCGGCGACCAGACCGGCGGGGAGGAGGGTCGCCGCCGCGAGGTCATGCGCTGTGACCGGGCCGCGCACGTCGAGGTGCCCGCGCAGGGCGAGGGCGGCCGCCACGGCGGGGTCATCCGTCTCCACTGATCCCGGAGGCGGCGGGAGGTCGGGGCGGAAGGCCGCCTGCGGCAGCATGGCCTCGATCAGATGTCGCGACTCGACCCCACACCAGAGGAGGCCCTGACGCAACCCGGGCACCGTGAAGCGGCTGCCCGCGGCCCCGGCCTCGCGGTGCCCGTCCGCCATCACCTCCATCGCGCGTCCTTCGGCCGCCAGGCCGTCGAACCAGCCCTGCCATGCAGGCTGCGGCTCCGTGATCACCAGCGCGAGGAGGAGGTCGTGCAGCTCCTCGGCGTCACGCGGCGCGGCGGCCGCCTCATCGCCCACACGGGCGATCGAGGTGGGGTCGAGGGCGGCCAGGTCCCGCGGGTCGATGGAGAGGCCGCGGCGCAGCGAGACGGCCCGGCTGCGCCGCTCCTCGAGCGGGGCGTCGTCGAGGAACGTGTAGGGGTGACCGTTGAGGATCTCGTGGGCGAGCACCGAGGGCTCGGTGGTGTCCCGGCAGGTGACGGAGACGGTGCCGCGCTCGATGTCGGCGACCAGGGTGCGCAGCGCGGCGACGTCCATCGCCTCGTGCAGGCAGTCGTGCATGGTCTGGCGCACCAGAGGGTGGTCGGGCGGCTCGACCGGGCCGGTGGGGTTCTCGTTCTGGCAGGCGACCAGGGCGGGGAAGACCGCCGCCATGACGTCGTCGGACTGCATCCGTTGGAGGGGCGCGGGGTTGCGCCGGCCGCCCTTGAAGCGCAGCACGGTGAGCGAGCGGGTGAGCGTCCAGCGCCAGCGCACCGGGAACATCGGCGAGAAGATCACGGCCCGGCGCAGCACCTCCTCGACGCTCGCCGAGGAGAGAAACCGCGGCACGTCCTCGAGTGGCAGGCTGTGCTGGGGCCCGAGCGAGAGCAGCACCGCGTCGTCGCTCGCCGCCGCCTGCAGCTCGAAGTCGAAGGTGGCGCAGAAGCGCTTGCGCAGCGCCAGCCCGAGCCCGCGATTGAGCCGTGCACCGAAGGGAGCGTGCACCACGATCTGGGTGCCGCCCGACTCGTCGAAGCAGCGCTCCAGGACGATGTGCTCACGGGTGGGGAGCAGGCCGAGGGCGGCCCGCGCCGCCGCCAGGTACGCGACCACCTGGGCCGCCACCTCATCGGAAACATCGCACCGGCTGACGACCGCGGCGACGCCGCCCGCCGTGTCGCCGCGCCCCAGGGCCGCGTCGACGGCGGCGCGCAGAGCGGACACCTCCTCGGAGAGCTCGCGGGTGCGTCCCGGCGCCTCACCCAGCCAGAAGGGGACCGACGGGGGTGTCCCCTGGGCGTCGACCACCCGCACCGTCCCGCCGGTGACCCGGGTGATCCGCCATGAGTTGCTCCCCAGCAGAAAGACGTCGCCCGCCATCGACTCGATCGCCCAGTCCTCGTTGACGCTGCCCACCAGTGCCTCGTCGGGTTCGGCGACGACGCGGTAGTCGCCGCTCTCGGGGATCGCCCCGCCCGAGGTGAGGGCGGCCAGTCGTGCACCTCGCCGCGCCCGGAGCACCCCGTGGACGCGGTCGCGATGGAGGTACGCGCCCGCGCTGCCCCTGCCGGTGGCGACCCCGCTGGAGAGGAGGTCGACGACGTCGTCGAAGTCGTCGCGGCTGAGGGCGGAGAAGGGCGCCGCCCGGCGGACCAGCTGATACAGCTCGTTCTCGCCGACCCCCTGGCTCGGCCCGGCGGCGTATTCTGCAGCCCGCGGGGTCTGCGACCGCTCAGGACGGTATGCGGACCCCGTCAGTGTTTCCCGCGCTGCGCACTCGGCCACGAGCTGCTGGGCGAGGATGTCGAGCGGTGCGACCGGTGGCTCGATGGCGTCCAGCCGACCCGCCCGCAGCCCGGCGAGCAGGGCGCAGCACTCGACCAGGTCGTCGCGGGTCATCGGGAAGAGCCGTCCCTTGGGGGTGGCGCCGCGCCGATGCCCCGAGCGCCCGACCCGCTGGAGGAAGGTTGCCAGGCTCCGTGGCGAGGCGATCTGGCACACCAGGTCGATGGGCCCGATGTCGATGCCCAGCTCGAGGGACGCCGTCGCCACCAGGCAGCGCAGCTCGCCCGCCCGCAGTCGCGCCTCGACCAGGGTGCGGCGCTCCCGGGAGAGGCTGCCGTGATGCGCCATGACCTGGTCGTCGCCCAGTTTCTCCCCGAGCATGTGGGCGATGCGCTCGGACATGCGCCGGGTGTTGACGAAGACGAGCGTGGTGCGATGCGCGCCCACGTGGCCGGCGATGCGGCCGGCGATGTCGTCGAGCTGCTCCCGGCTGGCCACCGCGCCGAGCTCCTCCTCGGGCAGCTCGATGGCGATGTCGAGAGGACGCTGGTGGCCGGCGTCGACGATGGCGCAGCGGGGCCGTCCGGTCGCGTCCTCCCGGCCGGGCCCGGCCCCGACCAGCAGGCGGGCCAGCGCCTCGATGGGGCGCTGGGTGGCCGAGAGCCCGACCCGCACCGGAGGCTCGGCGCAGATGCCCTCCAGGCGTTCGAGGGTGAGGGCGAGGTGGGAGCCCCGCTTGGCCCGGGCGACGGCGTGGATCTCGTCGAGGATGACGGTCCGCACCGCGCCGAGCGCGGCGCGGCTGCGCTGGGCGGTCACCAGCAGGTAGAGGGACTCGGGGGTGGTGACCAGGAAGGTGGGCGGCCGGCGCAGCATCGCCGCCCGCGCCGAGGGCGGGGTGTCCCCGGTCCGCACCTCGACCGTCAGCGCCGGCGCCGGCGTGCCGAGCTCGGCGGCCACCGCGGCGATCTCGCGGAGCGGGATCTCCAGGTTCTGGTGGACGTCGACGGCCAGTGCCTTGAGGGGGGAGACGTAGACGACCTGGGTGACGCCCTCGACCGGCTCACCGCACGCGGCGGCGCGGTACAGCTCGTCGATCGCGATCAGGAAGCCCGCCAGCGTCTTGCCCGACCCGGTGGGCGCGGCGATCAGGGTCGACTCGCGCGCCGCGATGTGCGGCCAGCCCTCGGACTGCGCTGGGGTGGGGCCCTCGGGGAAGCGCCGCTCGAACCACGCCCGCACCGCGGGATGGAGGAGGCTCATCGAGTCAAGGTAGCACCGGGGTCCCCGAGTGCCGTGGGTCGGCCGGCAAGGCCGGGGCAGGAGGCCGGAGCGGGTGTGGGCTTTGCGAATTCCCTTCGTGACGAAATATTCGTGACGGAAGATTCTCCGGAATACACACGAGGTGCCCGCCATCTCCGCTCAGCGCAGCAGGCGGGACATCCTGCGATCAGCGTAGACCCGGCCGCCGGTCTGGCACCCGGGGCAGTACTGGAACGAGCGCGCCGCGAGCGACACCTCGCGCACCGTGTCGCCGCAGACCGGGCACGGCTCCCCGGTCCGGCCGTGCACGCGCATCGCCGAGCGCTTGCCCTCCTTGAGCAGCCCGATGTCGAGGGCGCGCGCCTGCTCCAGCGCGGCGCCGAGCGTCTCCCGCAGCGCCGCCAGCAGGCGGGCCAGGGCGGCATCGTCGAGATGGTCGCACCGGGCGAAGGGGGAGAGGTGGGCGGCATGGAGGATCTCGTCGGAGTAGGCGTTGCCCACCCCGGCGATGAGGCCCTGGTCACTGAGGGCCGCCTTCAGCGTTCCCGGTCGTGACCGCAGCAGCTCGCGCAACAGCGCCAGATCCAATCGCTCGTCCAGGGCATCCACCCCCAGACGGCTCACCCCTGCGACCTCGGCGGGATCGCGGACCACGTGGAGGGCGAGCCGCTTCTCGGTGCCCATCTCGGTGAGGTCCAGCGCGGCACCGTCCTCGAACCGCAGCCGCGCCGCCAGCGGTCCACGCTGGGCCAGCCGGGCCTCGGAGGCCTGCTCCCGCCAGCGCACCCACCCGGCCCGGCTGAGGTGCGCGACGAGGTGGAGCGAGGGGTCTCCCGCGCCGGGGCCGGCAGTCTCGATGTCGAGGAACTTCCCGTGGCGGCGCACCCCGGTCACCGCGCGACCGGTCAGCGCGGCGACCGGTGGGTCGTACGTCTTGAGCGCCGCGATCGAGGGCACCGTGAGCGCCGCGATCCGGCGGCCGCGGAGGCGGCGGTCGAGGCTCTCGGCGAGGGCCTGGACCTCGGGCAGCTCGGGCATGGAACAATTCTCGGGCGCGGGCGGGTCGCGGAGGTGGCTGGCGGATGGATGGGCTCGAACGCCCCGGCAAGATCGTCTGCGTGGGGCGGAACTACCGCGAGCACGTGGACGAGCTCGGCCACACCCTGACCCCGGAACCGCTGCTCTTCCTCAAGCCGCCGTCGGCGGTGATCGGGGATGGCGACGCCATCGTCCTGCCCGCGCTGCCCGCCGCCCTCTCCCGGGTCGATTACGAGGGCGAATTGGTCGCCATCATCGGCCGGCCTCTGCGCCACTCCTCCCCCGAGGCCGCGCTGGAGGGGGTCCGGGGCTACACCTGCGGCAACGACGTCACCGCTCGGGACATCCAGGCTGCCGAGGAGCAGTGGACGCGGGCCAAGGGGTTCGACACCTTCTGCGCCCTCGGACCCCGGGTCGCCAGCCTCGACCCCTCCAACGTCGGGATCATCACCCGGGTCAATGGCGAGGTGCGCCAGCACGGCCGGACCGGCGAGATGGTGGTGGGGGTGGGGGAGCTGCTCGCCTACATCAGCCGCTGCATGACCCTGGAGCCCGGCGACGCCGTGTTCACGGGGACGCCGGCCGGGGTGGGCCCCCTCCGCGACGGCGACGTCGTCGAGGTCGAGATCGAAGGGATCGGCGTGCTGCGCAACCCGGTCCGGGCCCAGCGGTGAGGGGGCAGATCTGTCAGCTATCCCCGGAGAGGCCAACGGTGTACCGTTGCGATCACCGCAGGCCCAGGTCACGGAGGAGGGCATGAGCGTTTCGTCGCCTGCCGCCACGCTCGGCGCCGTGCACACCCACGCGGAGGAGGACGTCCTCTGCATCCCCCGCACGACCATCTTCCCGGGCGCCGTCTGGAATGGGCTGGTGACGGGCGGGTTGGAGCGGGTGCTGCGCACCATCCGGGCCTGCAGCGAGTACCGGCCGCGGCACCTGGTCGAGGACGACCCCTCCCAGCAGCAGGTGATCCCCTACTGCGTCGTCCATCTCCCGCAGGATGACACCTACCTGCTGACCCGGCGGCTCCGCCGCTCCAGCGAGCGGCGCCTGCACAACCTCTACTCGCTGGGCGTCGGAGGCCACGTCAACCCCGGAGACGGTGAGCGCCTCGACCCGGTGGTGGGTGGGCTGATCCGCGAGTGGAGCGAGGAGATCATCTGCCCCTCCCGGGCCACCGCCAGCCTGGTCGCCCTGCTCAACGAGGATTCGACCCCGGTCGGGCGGGTCCACCTCGGCCTGGTCTTCCTCATCGAGCCGGAATACGGCCCGGTGCGGGTGCGGGAGACCGAGAAGCTGGAGGGCGAGATCCTCTCCCTGGAGGCGATGCGCCGCCACTACCTGAGCATGGAGTCGTGGTCCCAGCTCTGCTATGACGACCTGATGGCGGGGGCCCCGGCCCGCGCCGAGCGGAGCCCGCTGGTGGTGGAGCTGCCGCCCGCACCCTGATCCGCGGGGTGGGGCCGCCGCGAGCGGCAGGAGGGCATCCGTATACTCCAGCCCATGCCCGTGAACGTTCGAATTCCCGGCCCCCTGCGCCGGCTGACCGCCGGCAGCTCCCAGGTGGAGGTCGAGGGGGACACGGTCGCCGAGGCCCTCACCGATCTCGAGGTGCGCCACCCCGGGTTCCGGGATCGCCTCTACGACGACGAGGGCAAGCTGCGCCAGTTCATCAACATCTATGTGAACGACTCGGACATCCGCTTCGGCGGAGGGCTCGAGACCGCGGTCGCCGCGGGTGACGACATCTCCATCGTCCCCGCCGTCGCCGGCGGCTGAGCGGCGCCTCTCCCGACATCGGGCTTCCCGGGCTTCCCGGTACCTTCTCGACCGCCGGCGGGCGGAGACCCTGCCCCGAACTCGCGTAGGCTTTCAGGGATGACCGTCGCCACCCTCGAGGCCGGCCCCGCGGTCGTGCCGGCCGATCCCTTCGCCCTGCTGCCGGGTGACGCCGTGGTCGCCGTCGCCATGTCTGGAGGGGTCGACAGCAGCGTGGCCGCGGCGCGCTGCGTGGCCCGGGGCGTCGAGACCCTCGGCATCACCCTGGCGATGTGGCCGGGCGGTCGCGAGCAGGTTCGAGACCGGGGCTGCTGCTCCGTCGACGCGGTCGAGGACGCCCGCCGGGTTGCCAACCGCCTCGGGATCCGCCACCTCACCTGGAACCTCGAGCGCGAGTTCTCCGCTGAGGTGGTCGCCGGCTTCGAGGACGAGTACGCGGCCGGCCGGACCCCCAACCCCTGCGTCCGGTGCAATCAGCGGGTCAAGTTCGGTGTCCTCCTCTCCCGGGCGCGCGCCATCGGCGCCACCCACGTGGCCACCGGTCACTACGCCCGGATCGGCCGGCGGGGAGACGGCTGGACGCTCCACCGGGCGAGGGAGAGGGGCAAGGACCAGGCGTACACCCTGCACCGCCTCGACCAGGCGCAGCTCGGCGCCGCGCTCTTCCCGCTCGGTGGGGTCGAGAGCAAGGCGGATGTCCGTGCCGAGGCCGCCGGTCTGGAGCTCGTCTCTGCGGCCAAGCCGGACTCCCAGGAGCTCTGCTTCGTCGACGGCGACATCGCCGCGGAGCTGAACCGGCGGCTCGCCGGAAGGTTCCGCCCCGGGCCGATCACCGACGCGGAGGGGCGCATCCTCGGCCGGCATCGCGGCCTTCCCTTCTACACCGTGGGCCAGCGGAGCCGGCTGGATATCCGACCGGACCGGCCGGACGCCGGCCCGCTGTACGTCCTCGAGCTCGACGCGGCGCTCAACCGGGTGGTGGTGGGCCCGGTCGAGGCGCTCTGGCGCAACCGGCTTCGGGCCGGGGACTGCCGCTGGGTGAGCGGCGAGCCCCCGGAGGCGGGCACGGAGGTCGAGGCCCAGCTCCGGGCTCACGGGCGGCCCCACCCGGCCCTGGTCGTCGGCGCCTCCACCTGTACCGCTGAGGTGCGCTTCGTCGAGCCCGCCGCGCAGGTGTCCCCCGGTCAGGCGGTCGTCCTCTACCGGGGCGACGAGGTGGTGGGCGGCGGGGTCGTGGAGGAGGCGGGCCGGTGAACCCCACCTGGTATCAGATCGTCCTGGCGTCGATCGCGGTGCTGGCCGCCTGCACGGTCTCCGCGTACTGCTTCTGGTTCGCGGTCCGCCACCACAACGCGCTCTTCCACCTCCCGGGGGCGGGGGCCGCGCTGATCGTGATCGGCCTGATCGGCGAGCGGAATGTGGTGGCGGCGACCGGCCGGCCGTCCAGCGTCTGGGACCTCTCCATCAAGGTTCCCCTGATCCCGCTCTACCTGGATGCGGTGACCGTCGCCGGGCTGATCCTCGGCCTCCTCGGCCTCAGCCTCATCCTCTTCCTGGAGCGGGCGGTGCCCCCCGAGCAGCGCTGGACCCCCCCTCCGCCGCGTGGCCTCGACGAGGACGATTCCGTCTGAACCGTGGGGGGGCTGCCCCCACCGGTACAATCTCGCGGCGATGTTCCGGCCAAGCAGCCTCCCCGCCCAGCCGCTCGCTCGCGAGTCCTTCGGTACCGGCCGCTCATGAGCGTTGCCGGCTTCTACGTGGCGGGAGCGCTGCTCGTCCTGAGCTGCGCGGCCGCGGTCCTCCTCCGGGGCGCGCTGCCCTCCGCCGTCTCGGCTGCCGCCGTGGCTGTCTCGATTGGCGTCTTCCTGCTGGTGAGCGGCGAGTACCTCCTGGCCCTCCTGGAGGTCGTCCTCCTTCTCGCCACCCTCGCGGCGGTGGTCGAGAGCGCCCGCCGGGGCCGTTTCGGTCCCACGGCGCAGGCGCTGAAGCTCAGCCGGTGGGCCTATGGGCTTGCCCTGGCGGTGCTCGCCCTGGTCGTCCTCGACGGGGCGGTGCTCGCCTCGCCGCAGGGGGGCTGGTTCGGGGCGGGTGTCAAGGAGGGGCTGAGCAGCGTCCTCCAGCACCAGGCGCCCGTCACCACGGGCTTCCTCGTGGTCCTCGCCGCGGTGGCGGTCGTCGTCGCGGTGGTCATCGGACGCACGAGCGCCGACGAGGCCCAGCACCATGAGCTGGCCAGGGCTCGTCGAGAGCGAGAGGAGAAGATGAGACGCCGCCGCGAGGATCGGGTGGCCGCGCGTCGCCGCCGCCAGGCTTCGCGGCCCGGAGGGGGCGCATGAGCATCGGGCCGGAGCAGGTCGCCCTGCTGAGCGGCATCGTCTTTGCGATCGGCGCCTTCGGTGTCCTCAGCCGTCGCGATGCCTTCGGCCTCCTGGTCAGCGTGGCCATCCTCCTGCTCGCCCCCGTCATCGCCTTCGCGGGCTTCACGGCCATCGATGGCGGCAGGCTCGGCCCCGGGCAGGGGGAGGTGGTGGCGCTCGCGGCGCTGGTGGTGTGCGCGGCGCTCAGCCTGGTCGGCGCCGCGCTGGTGGCGCTCCTGCACCGCCGCCACGAGAGCCTGGACACCGATTCTTACGGCGACGCCGAGCTGGACCAGCGCTGATGGGAAGCTTCGCCTGGGTCATCCTGCTGGCGCCGCTGGTGGGATGCTGCGCATCGTTCGTGGCCGAGACCCCCCGGCGAGCGGCCCAGGTGTGCATGACCTTCCTGGGCATCTCCCTGCTCCTGGCCCTGTTCGTGCTCGGCTACCGTCTCGCCCACGAGACGACCAGCGTGATCCCCGACGTCTCGACGCTCAACTACCTCTCGCTCACCCCGGACCCGAGTGAGACGGTGACCTTCCCGTCCAACTACCAGGTCGCACTGGGCGTCAGTGTCGACAACCTGAGCGCCAGCTTCATGGTTCTGATCTCGTTCGCCTTCCTGATCGTGCAGGGGCTCGGGACCGCGATGCTCCAGCACGACGCCGGCTACCGCCGCTTCTTCTGGGCGAGCTCGCTGCTCGCATCGCTGATGCTCGGTCTGGTGCTCAGCCCCGGCCTCTTCCAGGTGTGGGTGGTCCTCGGAGCGATCAGCGGGACCACCTTCGTGCTGGCCCTGCACTGGTGGCACCGTCGCGAGGGAACCGGCCCCGCCCGCCGCGCTCTCACGGTGCTGCTCGGGGCGGACGCAGCTCTCCTGCTCGGCCTCGCCTACATCATCGACAAGCTGGGCCTGTTCATCGGTCTCCGGCCGCAGCCCGCCAGCGGGGCCTTCGACATCTTCGACTTCCGGCTCCTGAATCCCGCCTGGCTGGCCGCCTCGGCCGGCACGGTCAACCACGTCGGCTACCGAAGCCTGGTCATCCTCACCGTGCTGCTGGTGGTCGCCGCCTTGGCGCACGCCGCCCAGGCCCCGTTCACCGGATGGCTCGACGGCCTCCGCGAGGCACCGCTCCCCGTGCTGGGTGCGGTCACCATGTCGCTGCTCGCCGGGGTCGTGGTGCTGGCGCGGATCTACGCGCTGCTCATGACCACCCCGCACGTCCTGAGCGTCCTCGCCGTGATCGGTGCCGTGGGGGCCGTCTGGCTCAGCGCGGCCTGCCTGGCATCGCGGGACATCTATCGCGTGGCACTCCTCTCCGCGTCGGCTCAGCTTGCCTTCGCGGTCACCGCCATGGGAGCCGGCGGTTACAGCGCCGGCCTGCTCATCACCTTCGTGAGCGCGCCCCTCACCCTTCTCCTCCTGGTCGTGGCCGGCAGCCTGGCCCGGGCGTACCGCACCCGCGACATCGGTGAGATGGGTGGCGCGTGGCGGCGGATGCGCCGCACCAGCCTGAGCCTCGGTGTCTGGGCGGCAGCCGCCGCCGGGCTCGACCTGGTCGGCTACGACGTGGTTTCCTCCATCTTCCTCAACCGCTTCCCCGACGGCGGTCACATGACCGGCTGGGTCCGCGACGTGGTCGCGGTCCTGGCCATCGCCGCGGTCCTGCTCACCGCTCTCTATGCCGTCCGGCTGCTGGTCACGGTCTGCCGGGGCACGCCCGCGGTACGGCGCGGCTTCGTCGTCGAGAAGCTGATCGAGGCCGAACCGCGGCTCCGCGTGCTCCAGGCCTGGTGCGTCGCGGGCATCGTGGCCGCCGTCGTCGTCGGCCTTCCCGGGATCTCGGGCAGCGGTCACGGCAAGGGGCGCATCCCAGCGCTCACCTTCAGCCGCTGGATCTACTACGGTGCCGCCCACCAGCAGCTGCCCGTCGAGGGATGGGCGTTCGCCGTGCTCGCCGCCGTCCTGGTGGTCGGTGTGGCGGGTGGAGTGGCGCTGTCACGTGCGGCCCTGACCCGCCCGGCCGCGCGGCTCGCGGTCCGGCTGCGCATACCGACCCTGGTCGCCGCCGGCCCCCTGGCGGTGCGCTGGGCGATCGCGCTCGGGGCTCGCACCGGTGACGCCCTGGCCGGCGAGGTGGTGGCCGTCGACCACGACCTGCTCGAGCCGCTCTACGACTCGGCCGGTGAGGGGATCGAGGTGGCGGCCTGGTCCGTGGAGCGGGTCCGCTCCAGGAGGCTGCGGATCGGGCTCGGTGTGACGCTCGTGATCATCCTGCTGCTCGTCGGGGCCAGCGTGCTGGCTGCGGGCGGGCACTTCCCGGTCCATACGACATGAGCTTCCTGGCCCAGACGACGACCACCACCACGGTGAGCGGGGTCACCTTTCCCACCCTGGTGCTCACCGCGATGGTGTGGAGCGGCGTCATCTTCGCGCTGGTGGCCCTGTTCCTACCCAACCAGACCCAGGACCAGCTGCGCCGGATCAAGTCCCTCGGTTCCACCGGCGCGGGCGCCGCACTCTTCTTCGCGGTCTGGGCCGTCGAGACGCAGGTCTCCGACGCCTCGCTCGGAACCGGCGGCATCCCGGGTGGGGATCTCTACGAGCAGCACAGCTGGCTCTCCTCCTTCCCGATCACCTCCTACTATCACCTCGACGTCGATGCGCTGGCGCTCTCGGTGATCGTCGTGGTCTCCGTGGTCTTCTTCTGCGCCGGCCTCGCCGCCTGGCGCAATCAGCAGCACGTCAAGCTCCTGACCGTCTGCCTGCTGACCCTCGAGACCGCCTGCCTCGGCATCCTCGCCTCCTACGACTGGGTTCTCTTCCTTCTCTTCTGGACGCTCGCCATCGCCCCGGTCTACGTGCTGGTTCGCGCTTTCGGGCACGGGCACAAGGCGCGGGCGGCCACCCGCTACGCCGCCACCAGCCTGGTTGCGGCGGGCTTGCTGCTGCTCGCCGCCGTGCTGATCGCCTTCCAGTCCGGCCAGCGCACCTTCGACATGGGGAGCACGCCGGTCACGCTGCCGGGGAACGGCGAGGCGGTCGCCTTCTGGCTGATCACCGCCGCGGCCCTGTTGACCATGGCGGTGGTGCCATTCCACGGGGCGCTGCTCGACCTCGAGGAGGACAGCACCGGCGTGCTGTCGGCGATCTTCGCCGCGGTCCTGCCCAGCATCGGCGCCTACACGCTGGTCCAGGTCGCGGTCGGATTCTTCCCGACGACCTCCGGCAGCTTCTCCCTCCTGTTCGCCGCCCTCGCGGTGGTGACCGTGGTCTGGGGAGGCCTCGGCGCGCTCCGCACCGACGACCTCAGGCGCCTCGTCGGGCACATCGGAACGGTCCTGATGGGGCTCGTGCTGCTGGGGGTGGCAGGCCACACCACCATCGCGATCACCGGGATCATGTTCCTGCTGCTCGCCCGCGGCCTGGTGATCGGGGTCCTCATGCTGCTCGCCTCCCTGATCCAGGAGAAGACCCGGCGGGTGCGCATCTCCCAGCTCGGTGGGCTTGCCTGGCAGGCGCCGTTCCTCGCTGCGTTCTGGGTGCTCGCCACCCTGGCGGCGGCGGGCGTCCCCCTCCTCGCCGGATTCGCCGGTGACTTCTTCATCTTCACCGGCTCATTCCCCGCCCATCGATGGGCCAGCACCGTGGTGCTGGCGGGAACCGTGCTGGCGTCGGGCGTGCTGGTCTGGACGGCTCAGCGGGTCTTCTTCGGAGCCTCGCGCGACACCTTCGCCCGGGTCCGCGACCTCGGACCGCTCGAGCTGATCTACATCGGCATCCTGGCCGGGCTGATCGTCCTCATCGGAGTGGTGCCCGGGCATTTCGCAGAGCTCTTCCAGAACGGAGCCGGCTACATCCTCTTCCCGGGGACCACCTGATGCCCACACCCAACGGGCTCGCCGTCTTCGCCACCATGCTGCCGACGACCCTGCTGGTCGCCCTGGCGGCGGTCGGAGGGCTGCTCGGCTGGCTGCGCCCCGGGCTGCCGGCCTCCTTTCACCGCTGGCTCGGAGCGATCGCGCTGGTGGGTGCCGCGGCCGCCGCACTGGTCGCATTTCGCGGCATAGCCCTGACCGGCGGGGTCGGCCTCGCAGCCTATGCGGGGGGCGTGGTCGCCGACCGCTTCAGCACCTTCGCGGAGCTCCTGATGTGCGGGACCGGGTTGCTGGCGATCCTCACGAGTGGGGCGGCGCAGGAGCGTCTCGGCTCGCGGCTGCCCGCCTACAACGCCCTGATCCTGAGCGCAACCGCCGGTGGCACCATCCTCGCGGTCCAGGTCGAGATGGGGATGCTCGTCGTCGGGTTGGGCCTTGTGGTCATCAGCCTGATCGGCGTCGTCGCGGTGGAGAAGACGGCCGAGGCACCGGGCGTCGCCGCCTTCCGCTCCCTGGTCTCGGCCGGCGTCGCGCTGGCCCTGATGCTCTACGGTCTGGCCATCGTCTATGGGGCGACCGGTACCACCAACCTCGCCGAGGTGCGCGGCCAGTTCGTCCACACCGCGCCCCTGGAGGGCCTCGGTCTCGCCCTCACGCTGCTGGGGCTCGCCTACCTGGTGGGGGCGCCCCCCCTGCATCACTGGATGCTGCAGGTGGCGTCGGCCAGCGGCGGTGCGGTGGCGGGTTCCGTGGTCAGTCTCGCCGTCGCCGCCGGCGGCATCGCGCTGGTCCGGGTGACCGTGAGCGGCTTCAGCGCCACCATGCACCCCTGGGTCGTTGTCGCCGGGGTGCTGGGGGCGGCCGGCTGCCTCTACCCGGCCCTGCTCAGCGTGGTCGCCGGGAGCGTGCGCCGCCTGATCGGCCTCGGTGCCTGCCTGCAGGGCGGACTGGTGCTCAGCGCCCTGGTCGGGAGCGGCGTCGGCCGCGATCACAAGCCGGCCGGCGGGGTGATCGCACTTCTTTTCAGCCTGGTCGTGTTCGTCCTGGCGATCCAGGCCACCTTCCAGGCGGTGGCGCGGTTGGAGGCGGACGGTTTCGGTGGAAGTCTGGCCGGGGTGCGTGGTCTGGCCCGGCGCTCCCCGATGACCGCGGTCCTCCTCGGCCTGGGGCTGGCCGGCCTGGCCGGCCTGCCGCCCTTGGGAGGGTTCCTCGCCCGCCTGCTGATCGCCTCCTCGGCCGTCGCCGGGGGGTACGCCTGGGTTGCGGCGGCCACTGCGGCCGCTTCGGCCATCTACGCGCTCATGGTCCTGCGCTGGATCGCGGCAGCCTTCGTCGAGGACGACGAGTCGGCGGTCGTGGTCCCCAGCGCGCCGCGGCTCGCGAGTGCCATCGGTTTCGCCTGCGCGGTCTTCGGTGTGGTGGCCCTGATCGTGGCCGGCCCCCTCCTGTATGCCGCCGACGGAGCCGCATCGGTCCTTCGCTGACCGCTGCCTCACCTCGCACGGCAGGCTCCGCGCCAACGGCACGATCGCTGCCGGGATCAGGGCGGGCTCCGCACCGGGCCGGGCAACCCCGGCCGGCGGTGAGGTCGGCTGGCCGTTACAATGGGTGGCGGTCGCGCTAGACGGGGAGCCAGCGGTGCCCTGTACCCGCAATCCGCTATAGCAGGGTCGAATTCCCCACCGAGGGGGCGCGCAGCCGGGTCCGCTCCGATCTCAGCGGCGTTGACGGCTGGGTCCTGCGCAGCCCGGGCCCGTGAATCGCGTCAGGTCCGGAAGGAAGCAGCGCTA
>Ga0181520_10003801_pt1 | contig 26083 bp, 5 predicted proteins | sample PEATcosm2014_Bin_29_FD_132451 | JGI IMG/M metagenome (GOLD analysis project Ga0181520, IMG submission 132451) | Peatland microbial communities from MTU Mesocosm Facility, Houghton, MI, USA - PEATcosm2014_Bin02_30_metaG | ecosystem: Environmental > Terrestrial > Soil > Wetlands > Peat | place...
ACCGCCTACATGCCGATCTTCACGCTCCAGCGAGTCGAAGGGCGTTTGTTCCGGCCCATGGCCTGGACCGTTGCCTTCGCACTGCTCGGCGCCATCGTATTCTCTATTTTCCTTGTGCCTGTGCTTGCAGCCCTGCTCTTCCCGCGTGGCGTCAGGGAATGGCGCAACCCGGTGATGGAGTTCCTGAAGGACCAGTACCGGCATGCGGTTAAATGGGCTATCCAAAATCGCTGGATCACTCTTGGCGTCGGTCTCGCTTCGATGGCATTGGCTCTTTTCCTGACATTCAGTGGAATCATTGGTTCTGAGTTTCTCCCGCACCTGGACGAGGGCGCCATTTGGGCGCGTGGCGCGATGGCGAACAGCATCGGCGAGACGGAAGGCACGCGCTTCGCCCAGCAAAACCGCTATATCTTCGCCTCGTTTCCCGAGGTCATCAAGGTCGTTTCGCAATCTGGAGCGCCCGACGATGGAACCGACACGGGCGGATTCGGCAACACGGAGTATTTCATCGACTTGAAGCCCAAAGAGCAATGGCGGCCCGTCTTTCATCAGAGAAAAGAGGAACTCATCGCCGCGATGGATCGCGAAGTGGAGAAACACCCAGGGGCCTTCTGGAATTTCTCCCAGCCGATTGAGGACAACGTGGATGAAACAATGACCGGCACGAAAGGCGGACTGTGTGCCAAATTATACGGGCCGGACCTGGACCTTCTCGAGGAAAAGGGCGAAGAGATCAAAGATGTCATGGGCAGAATTGACGGGGTCAAGGACTTAGGAATTCAACGGGATACGGGCCAGCCGAATATCGATCTCACCGTTGACCGCCTGGCGGCTGCACGTTTCGGCATCAATGTGGCAGATATACAAGATGCGATCCAGACCGCGGTCGGAGGTAATCCTGTTAGTCAGGTCTTGCAGGGAGAGGCAGTCTACAACGTGGTGGTGCGTTATCAGAAACCGTATCGCGATACCAAGGAGGCTATCCAGAATATACGACTTCTCTCTCCCTCGGGAGAGCGCGTCTCACTGGCCCAGTTGACCAAAGTTCAGGTTCGCGACGACGCCTACGACATCTACCGCGAAGGCGGCTCGCGCTACGTGGCCATCCGGTTTGAAGTCCGCGGGCGCGACCTGGGCACCACGGTCAAGGAATCCATCAACCAGATCGCCAAGAATGTGCAGTTACCACATGGCTATCACCTTGAATGGTCGGGAGAATACGACAGCGAAAAGCGGGCCGAAAAGAGGCTTCTCTTCATCCTGCCCCTGACGATCTTTTTGATCTTCATCATTCTCTACACCATGTTCCGTTCCTTCAAATGGGCTCTGCTGATTCTCGTCAATGTAGCCTTGGCCCGCGTGGGAGGCTTGCTCGCTCTCTTTGTGACCGGCACATTCTTCAGCGTATCGTCCGGTGTCGGGTTCTTGGCGCTGTTCGGAGTTTCGGTTCAAACGGGTGTAATCATGCTTGAATACATCAATCAGCTTCGAGCCCGCGGTTACACTCCGGAAGGCGCTGCGATCGAAGGCGCCGTCCTTCGGCTTCGCCCCATCATGATGACCATGCTTGTGGCTACCCTAGGCCTGCTTCCTGCCGCAATGTCACACGCCATCGGTTCCGATTCGCAAAGGCCCTTTGCCATCGTCATCGTGGGAGGACTGATTTCCGACCTTTTGATCAGCATCTTCCTTCTTCCCACATTGTATGTTTGGATCGCAAGAGTAGGGGACAAGCTCCCGAAACCGGAGGTTTCACTTGAAAGCTAAGACTGGTTGTGTTTCGCTCCGCGGCATCGGCGCATATGTGTTCAGCTTTGCTTGCATAGCGAGTTTCGCAAACGCGCAGCAGGCGCTAACGTGGGAACAGGTGAAAACGAAGTTCGAGGCCGTCAATCCGGTATTGAAGGCCGATGCAGCCAATGTGGAAGAGATGAAAGCAGAGGAGATCACGGCATTTCTTCGCCCCAATCCTCAGTTCACAATGACTGCGGATGGCACACAAATCGCGCGGCACGATGGGACATGGGTTCCCTTCAAAGGCACGTACGGACAGCCTAACTTCAGCTATTTGCACGAGCGCGAGCGCAAGCGCGAGCTGCGCCTGGAGAGCGCCAAGGAAGGCACGCAGATTTCTCAATCCGAGCACGTTGACCTGGAACGTAATCTCATCTTCGGCCTGCACTCGGCCTTTGTGCAGACCCTTCAGGCCAAAGCAGTGCTGGCGTTGGCCAAAGCCGACCTGGAATACTACGACAAAATCATCGACATCAGCCGCGCGCGCTTCAATGCAGGCGACCTGGCCAAGATCGATTTGGCCCGGATCGAGCTTCAGCGCGTGCAATACGAATCTGAAATCGAGACCGCGATTGTCAATTTGCGCCAGCAGAAGATTCAACTGCTGTTGCTGCTCGACGACCGCACGCCGGTCGATCAATTCGACGTGACCGGAGTTTTTGAGCTAGGCCCGGACCTGCAACCGCTCGCCGATTATCGCCAAATCGCGTTGGACAATAGGCCGGACCTGAGGGCGGCAATTCAGACAATCCAGCAATCGCAAACTAACCACAAACTCGCCATCTCAAATGGTTCCACCGATCCGACATTTGGCGCGTGGTACACGTATAACGCATCGACCAATAACCCCAACGGCAACCAGACCCTCGGCCTCAGCGTCAGCATACCGCTGCGAATATTCGACAAGAACCAGGGCGAGAAAAAGCGAACGCTGATCGACATAGACAGAAGCCAGCAGGCCGCCGAGGCGGCCAAGGCGCAAGTCTTCAGCGATGTGGACAATGCCTACGAATTAGTGCGCAGTAATGTCGCTTTGATCAAGCCGTACAAGGCGCAGTATCTCGATCAGTCAGTGTATGTGCGCGACACCGTAACATTTTCCTATCAACACGGAGGAGCGTCGCTGATGGACTTCCTCAATGCGCAGAGCGATTACCGAGTAGTTCAACTCGCCTATCTGCAGTTGATCGGAGCGTACTTGACGGCCGCCGGCCAGATGGATCTTGCAGTAGGACACGAGGTACTTCAATAGTCGCATCGCTTTAGCAATCGCGTCGGTCATCTAACGAATTCGGCTGCCGGTCTGGAAAGGTTGAGCTTATGAAGCGAGAAGAGGTATGCGCTCTAATCAACGATATTGGCATCCTGCCTTCCGTGCGTGTGTCGTCGCAGGATCTTGCGCTCTATGCGGCAGAGACCGTTTTTGCGGCAGGAATCCCCATTGTCGAGATCACACTGACAATTCCCGGAGCCTTGGATGCGATCGGCACCTTGGCGAAGCGCCATCCCGATCTGGTTGTCGGCGCAGGCACGGTGCTGGATGAGGAAGCTGCACGGCGATGCGTCGACGCCGGGGCATGTTTTCTTACCAGTCCCGGACTTGTTCGCAAAGTGGTTGCGTATGCAAAGCTGACTGGCGTCGTTGCACTTCCCGGAGCTTTGACACCGAGCGAGATCATCGCTGCATGGAAGGCTGGGGCCGATTTCGTCAAGATCTTCCCAGCGGCTCCTGTGGGGGGCAGTCAATATATACGCGCGCTCAAGGTCCCCTTTCCGCAGATTCCGTTGATTGCAACGGGCGGGGTGAATCAGTTGACGGCAACCGATTTCATTCTCGCAGGAGCCGCCGCAATTGGGTTGGGCGGAGAGCTGCTGCCGAACGAAGCATTGCATTTTCGTCAGGATAACCGCATCCACGAACTGGCCAGAAGGTTTCTCACGATGGTCAAAGATGCGCGGGCCCTCAGGGAAACCTATTACTGAGAGCCGTCCCGGAGGAAAACGCACGCGCACCCCTGGAATTTGCTAAGTTCCTGCTGTTCTCTTCATGCGGCCCTCACCTATTATCTTCGATACTTAATTATCGGAGGTAACTACAATGACTCGGAACCTATTCGTCGCATGTGTTGTATCGCTCGTCCTTGCCAACGCCGGGAACGCACAAGGAACGGTTTCCTCTCAAGATTCTGGCTACTCTTACACTCGGTCGCAGGTCAAGGAGTTAGTCCGCACAGCGCACTCGCCGGAGCAATTCAAGGCCATTGCCAGTTACTTTGGCCAACTGCAGAAGACCTACATGGAGCAGGCGACAGAAGCGAAAAGGGAGTGGGAGCGGATAGGCGCAGGGGTTCCGAGCAACCGCGCGAAGTATCCAACGCCCGTTGACGCGGCGCGCAATCTTTACGAAAACTACATGTACAAGGCATCCGAAGCCGGTGCGCTGGAAGCGAAGTATACCCGATTGGCAGCTCCGAATCCCCCTGCCAATGCTCAATAAGGCGCTGCAAATCTTGGAAATGACGGTGGCGGTATCTGTTGTGAAGTGAAAGGCGGAGCGCCGGATTATAGGAGCTTCGTCTTTCTCTGTTGTGTAGAATTCAAACGTATTCCTTATGCTTTCTTCATATAAAGGTAGTTACGCTTAAGCCAGATTGCCAACCCTCTTACTTGGCAAGATTGAAGTCAGATGGCAACACGAATCATGCAACGATGGGCGGCTCTTCCTCCCAGGCTCCATGCACTGGCAGAGTGTCTTGCGGCTGCCGCGATCCTCGGATTGCTGACGTGGGTTGGGTTCTACCTCCAAGCCAACCAATTAACAATCAGCCTCTTCTTTCTCTTGGTCGTAGTTGCTGTGGCGTCGTTTAGCGGGTTCTGGCAGGCGTCAATTGCGTCTGTGCTTGCGGTTCTCTTGCTCGACTACTATTTTGAACCACCTATCTTCAGTTTCGAGGTTGCAAGCCCGGCGATCTTCTTGGCGCTTGCAACATTCGAAGTCACAGCGCTCGCTATTAGCCGGCTCCATGCACGAGAGTTGCAGGTTGAGAGAGAGGCAGCTTTCCAGCGCGCGGGGATGAAGCAACTCTATGAATTGAGCCGGAGCACGCTGCTGCTCGACCTGCGGCAGCCACCCGGTCAGCAGCTTGCGATCTTGATACAACGGATCTTCGATGCGGCTGCGGTCGCAGTGTTCGACGCGAACCTCGGCCGTCAGGACAGAGCAGGGGATTGGTGGGCCGGTGAAGAGGACATTGCCAAGGAGCGCTACTTGCTGAATGCCGCAAAGGACGATCCTCAATCGCAGACCTCAGAGCGCATCTTGCGCGCCGGGGTGGAGTCTGTCGGCGCCTTGGTTGTGCGCGGGAAGTTGGGCCCTGTCGTAGTGGATGCGCTAGCGGCGCTGGTGGCAATTGCCATCGACAGGCACAGGTCGTTTGAGAGCGAGGACAGGGCGGAGACCTCCAGACAGAGCGAAACGCTGCGTGCTGCGGTGATGGACGCCCTGGCGCACGAGTTCAAGACACCTCTCACGGCGGTTCTAACTGCCAGCTCGGGATTGCTCGAGCTGGGGGGATTGACAAAACCGCAAGCAGGTCTGGTCAGGTTGATCGACGATGAAGCGATCCGCCTCAATGAGCTATGTACACGGTTGCTGAAGACCGCCAAGCTCGATCCTGAACAGGTCGACCTGAAAACAGAGGATGTGATTGTAGAGGAACTGGTTTCGGATGTACTCGCAAGCCAGCCGGTTTCAGGCCGAGGGAACAGCGTCAGCGTCGTCTTGGACGACCCTGGTTTGACCGTCCAGGCCGACCGCTCACTCTTGGAGATGATCTTGAAGCAATATATCGACAATGCAAAGAAGTACTCAACTCCGGAAAGTCAGATTCGAGTCGAAGCGCGAAGAAGCCGTGACGAGATCCTCATCTCTGTTCACAACTTCGGACTGCCGATTCGGATAGAAGATCGCGAACGCATCTTCGAGCGTTTCTACCGGTTGCCGGAAGTAAAAGACGCCATTCCCGGCACCGGTATTGGCCTCTCGGTGGTGAGAAAGGCAGCCGAGGCCCATCACGGGCATGTGTGGGTTATCAGCGACGATCAGGAAGGAACGACATTTTTTCTTTCCCTGCCAAACACCTTAAGGAGAAGAAGATGAAGACGGTGCCAGAGAATGCGGGGCTTGGGACGATCCTGGTTGTGGACGACGACAGCGCGACGCGGCGAGCATTGCGGATGACTTTGTCCGGTATGGGGTTCACGGTCGTTGAAGCGGCTCGCGGAGAGGAGGCCCTGTCGCTGGTTCGTGTAACCCGGTTCGATGTCGTCTTGCTAGATGTCGATATGCCAGGAATGGGGGGCTTGGAAGCCTGCCGCACGATTCGTCACGCGGTCGCCAGGCTGCCGATCCTGATGCTGACTGTGATGGATAGCGAGGATGTGAAAGTTCTGGCCTTGGATGCGGGTGCAGACGATTACATTACCAAGCCATTTCAGGTACGCGAGTTGACGGCGCGACTGCGTTCCGCGGTTCGAAGAAGAAATGCTCAGGATGACAACCGCGACCAGCCTATCCGTATTGGACAAATCGAACTTGACCCGGTCAAGTACAGGGTGCAGAAGCGTGGGCGCTCCATTCATCTCACCCCCAAGGAGTTCGAGATGCTTCACTACCTGATGCTTCACGCCGGGGAACCGATTCCGCATCCACGCCTGCTGAAGTCCGTTTGGGGGCCAGAGTACGGAAACGAGTTGGAATACCTGCGAACATTCATCCGCCAACTGCGCAAAAAGATTGAAGACGATCCCCGGCATCCGCAGTACCTGCTCACCGATGCGTATATTGGATACCGTTTCAGTGAACGCCTGGCTGAGCCTTAGCGCCTATCTGGTCCTGAGATTGAGCACATTTGGAATCGCAGTCAACTTTGTAGCAGCAAAAGCACCCGAGATCCTCACGATCAACCAACACCAAAATTGAGAAGGTGAGCCGGATTTGATCGGGTACTGTGAGGTCCGGGCGGTCTCAACAGGTTCAAGGAGTGGTTTGACCTGGTTCGGGACCGGGGGTGAAGTCTCTCCGGCATCCGGATCGAGGGTGTGTATCCAAAAGCAGCGCCAATGCCTGGCTATCCTTAGGGAACGGTTGGTTCTACGGACGGCAGGGTGTCCTTCGTGAAATCGAATCCGACGGGCAGGCGGAGAAGCACCGGGTGGAAGTCGCTGGGGCGGCCCCGCCGACGAATAAATCAGCAAAAGCGGGGACTTGTCAAGGCCTAAGACCGCATGGTGATCATTTAGTAAATAAAAAGTCGCTAGAAATACCGAAATGGGCGTAAGCCCAAATTGCCTGTTGCAATTTTCAAGAAACTCCCAGTAGAATTCGCGTGCAAGTCCAGCCCCATCTTGTTGGCGTACCAAAATGGCACGCGCCTGCGGCCAAAGGTGGGTGACGCCAGTTTTCGGACTAAGTCACACTGTGTGAGCGGCTTGAGCCGGACGTGGCACATCGAAAACGGCTGGACAGACCTCCCGTGGGCGGGACCAATTTACATAACAAACGCTCACACAAGACCTGTGAGAGGTACGTCCCATGCAGCCCTTTTCCCTGCGTAATCTGTCGTTGGTTTTCAGTGTTGCTGCCACCAAGAGCCTTTGCAGAGCCTGGACCTTTCCAATTGTGCTTGGGCTCATATTCGGCACGTTGGGTGCCGCGCAGACAACGCATTCCACCCCGGGCGAATGGACATGGATGGGCGGTAGTAGCACAACCATCAACGATGGCGGCCGACCCGGAGACTACGGCACCCTGGGAACGCCTGCGGTGGGTAACCAGCCCGGAGGCCGCGATGGCGCGGCTAACTGGACCGACGGGAGCGGACACCTCTGGTTATTTGGGGGCTGGGCCTTCAATGGCTCCGGCAATCCCGGCGATCTGAACGACCTTTGGGAATTCGATCCCACAAGCAACCAGTGGACCTGGATGGGCGGAAGCGGCAACACCAATGCGTCCGGCGTGTATGGCACGCTGGGCACGGCTGCTGCCGGAAACATTCCCGGGGGCCGCGAAAGTGCTACGACCTGGACCGATGCAATTGGTCATCTGTGGCTCTTTGGAGGCTATGGACGAGACTCCATCGGAACTATTGGCTTCCTGAACGACCTTTGGGAGTTTGATCCTTCCGCAGATCAATGGACGTGGATGGGGGGGAGCAGCACACTGCAATGCAGCGATTGTGGCCAAATTGGCGTGTATGGCACGCTGGGCACGGCTGCCGCCGGAAACATGCCTGGAGGTCGCGAGGGCGCAGCGAGCTGGATCGATGGCAGCGGCCATCTGTGGCTCTTTGGAGGCATCGGACACGATTCGGTCAGCAAGCAGGGTTATCTCAACGACCTCTGGGAGTTCAATCCTTCAACGAGCCAATGGACGTGGATGGGCGGGAACAACACGGTCGGCGGCAACGATGGCCAGTCCGGCGTATACGGCACTTCGGGAATGCGCGCCGCAGGAAACGCACCGGGAGGCCGCTTTGCAGTTGCGAGCTGGAGCGATAACGCAGGCAATCTCTGGCTCTTCGGCGGCTGGGGATACGATGCCAGCGGCAGTTTTGGCTTTCTCAACGACCTTTGGGAGTTTAGCCCCTCCTCGAGCCAATGGACCTGGATGGGCGGAGGCAGTGTGCTGCCCTGCACCAATTGCAGTCAGCCCGCGGTGAACGGTGCGAAAGGGACGCCGGCAGCCGGAAACATTCCTGGAGGACGCAATTACCCTGCAAGCTGGACCGATAGCAGCGGCAATCTCTGGCTGTTTGGAGGACAGCAGGCCAATGGAGGACTTCTCAACGACCTCTGGGTGTTCATTCCTTCAACCAACGAGTGGGCGTGGATGGGCGGAAACACTGCGGCCAGCGCCAATTCGGGTGAGCCGGGAGTGTACGGCACATCGGGAGCGCCAGCTGCGGGGAACGTCCCGGGAAGCAGGGATGCCGCGAGCAGTTGGGCCGATAGCAGCGGCAATTTGTGGCTCTTTGGCGGCTATGGCTACGATGCCAACGGAACTCTCGGCTATCTCAACGACATTTGGGAATTACAGCCTCTTGCGCCCGTTGTCCCGCCAGTAGCCACGCCGACCTTCAACGTGGCAGCCGGTACCTACACCTCAGCGCAAACCGTAACCATCTCTGACACGACCGCGAATGCGGTCATCTACTTCACCACCGACGGGTCGACGCCAACGACCAGTTCCGCCGTGTACAACGCCGCAATTGCAGTGTCCTCGACTGAAACGCTGAAGGCGATTGCGTCGGCAAGCGGCTATTCGATCAGCGCGGTGGCGACGGCGGCTTACATTATCGCACCGCCCGCTCCGACGGCGACAACCTTGACTTCGTCGCTCAATCCCTCCGGCTTCGGGCGGTCGGTTGTCTTGTCGGCGACCATAACCGGGCAGTCTGGCGTCACACCCACAGGCACGGTGACTTTCAGCTACCAAAACGGGATTCTGGGGACCGAGTCTCTGGGAAGTGCGCCGGTAAGCAGCAATACGGCCAGCTTGAACACCACGGCTCTACCGCTGGGGACCGACTCGGTTACGGCGGTGTACGGCGGGGACCCGTTCAACCTGAGCAGCACCTCGAACACCGTGAGCCAAATCGTCGACCAGACGGACTCCCTTGGCTATGTTTACAGCATCTTATATGACTTCCAGGGATCTCCCGATGGCTCGATGATCATGGGCGGAACTCTCGATGCCCAGGGCAATGTGTATGGCATTACCGGCTATGGCGGCGCAAATTCCTGCGCCCCACCGTACCCTTCTGCGTACGGTTGCGGAGCTATCGTCAAGTTGGATACAGCCGGTAATGAGACTGTGCTGCACAGCTTCAACGGAGCGGACGGTGCCATGCCTCTCGGGGGCATCGTCCTGGACGGACAAGGCAACCTGTTTGGCAGCACAGTGGCCGGCGGGAATCTCTCCTGCAATGCTCCGGATGGCTGCGGCACGATCTTCAAGTTAAACCTCGTGAGTTTGCAGTTCACCACGCTTCACAGCTTCACCGGAACCCCAGATGGTTCTGACATGGAAAGCCCACTTGTGCTAGACGCACAGGGGAGTGTCTATGGCAGCACGAATAGTGGCGGCAGCTCTGGCAACGGGTCGCTCTTCAAGGTAGATCCTTCAGGCAACTATAATGTGATCTACAACTTCACGCCGGGGCAAACGAACGGTTGGGGAGTGGAAGTATCGGCACTCGACGCGCAGGGCAACTTTTATGGCTCTACCCGCAGCGGCCGCGCTACTGGGAATGGATCGATTTTCAGACTGAACCCGGGGGCGGGGACCTTCAACGTTATCTACAGCTTCACCGGCGGGACCGACGGCGATTCACCACGCAACGTATTCCGCGACGCACAGGGCAGATTCTTCGGCAACACCAAAGATGCCGGAAATACAGCATGCAATGCTCCGAACGGCTGCGGAACGCTGTTCAAAGTAAATGGCAGCGGAAAATTCACCCTGCTCCATAGTTTCAGTGGCGGATCAGATGGGACCGGCGGTAGCTTGAACGCGGAAGATGCCCAAGGCAATCTCTTCGGCACCGCGACCACGACCGCCTTTGAACTGAATACCAGCAACACGATTACTGTGCTGCACTCCTTTACTGGAACGAACGGAGACGGCGCGGGACCGGGCGGCCTCATTCGGGACTTGGCAGGCAACCTGTATGGCGGCAGTGCCGGAGGGAACACTTCCTGCAGCGCACCGGGCGGAAACGGCACAGTGGTCACAGGCTGCGGAACGATCTTCAAGCTGGCGATTCCTGCGTCCATCGCTACCACAACGACCGCTCTTCAGACTTCCACGAGCTCCTCGGTTTCCGGACAGAGTGTTACGTTCACGGCGACTGTCACAGCCAGCGCGGGCACTCCGCCCAACAGCGAGATGGTCTGGTTCATGAATGGTCCCAACGCGCTGGGTGCGGCCTCGTTGAGCGGCGGAACGGCCAGCTTTTCGACTACGGGGCTGCCCTCGGGCAACGATTCGATCGCAGCGGTATACGCAGGCGATCCGAATTTTGCCGGAAGCACTTCGAATGCAGTGAGCGTCGGAGTGACACCGATTGCGGCAGCGACTCCAACCTTCAGCGAGCCCGGCGGGACTTATACGGCGGTGCAGTCGGTGACTATCGGCGACACCACTCCGAACGCGGTCATCTATTACACCACCGACGGCACCACACCGACGACAGCCTCGACCCGTTACAACGGCGCAATCGCCGTTTCGTCCTCGGAGACGCTGCAAGCGATTGCGGTAGCGGCGAGCTATCTGCAGAGTGCAATGGCTTCGGCGTCTTATACCATCACGCTGCAAGCGGCAACGCCGGCCTTCACCGTACCGGCAGGGACTTACTCCCTGGCGCAGGGCGTCGCCATCACCGACACGACTCCAGGGGCGGTCATCTACTACACCACCGACGGAACGACGCCGACGACCGCTTCGACCCTGTACACGGGCGCGATCACGGTGGCATCGACAGAGACGCTGCAAGCGATTGCGGTAGCCAACGGCTATACCGCCAGCGCCGTGGCCACGGCGGCTTACACGATTAACCAGCCTCCGCCGGTGGTCGCCCCTGGCGACTGGACCTGGATGGGCGGAAACGAATTCGAGTCTTGCACTCAGATTTATAACTTCAGCGTCTGCGGCCAGCCAGGGGTGTACGGAACGCAGGGCGTGCCGGCGGCCGGAAACGTTCCAAGCAGCCGGGAGGCAGCGAATAGCTGGACAGACAAGAACGGCAATTTCTGGCTCTTTGGCGGGGCGGGCGAATCCGGTTTCAATCAGACGTTCCAATACAACGGTATCCTGAATGACCTCTGGGAGTACACGCCCGCCACACAGGAATGGACGTGGGTAGGTGGAAGTTATACGAACGGCGTCTACGGCACGTTGGGCGTTCCTTCGGCGACAAACATTCCGGGTGCCCGAGAATTCGCGGCCAGTTGGACCGACAAGAGCGGTAATTTTTGGCTCTTTGGAGGGTGGGGTTGGGACTCCAACGGCACGAATGGCCCTCTCAATGACTTGTGGGAATTCAATCCCCTGAATCGTGAATGGACGTGGATAGGGGGAAGCAGCACCGTTCCAGGCATGAACCTAGGCCAGCCGGGAGTGTATGGCACCTTGGGAACTGCGGCCACTGGAAACATTCCGGGCGGCCGAAACAGCGCGGTCACATGGATCGATGGTAATGGCAATCTCTGGCTCTTTGGAGGAAGCGGCACAGACTCTGCCGGTGTGAACGGCTATCTGAACGACCTTTGGGAGTTCAACCTCATTACAAAGCAGTGGACGTGGATGGGAGGGAGCAGCACCGTTCCCAATACCGGCAATTTCTCGGGTGGTCAGCCAGGCGTCTATGGCACGTTGGGGACGCCTGCTCCTGGAAACATTCCCGGTGGCCGAGAGTACGCTTCGGGCTGGACCGACAGCAAGGGCGACCTCTGGCTGTTCGGTGGCATGGGATTCGATATCAATCGTAATCAAGGTTATCTGAACGACCTTTGGGAGTTCAATACCGTCACCGGTCAATGGGCCTGGATGGGCGGGAACAATGGGACCTATCAGCCCGGGGCGTACGGCGTTTTGGGTGCGCCAAGTGCTACAAACACCCCAGGAAGCCGTGTAAGAGCTTCGAGCTGGACCGATAGCAGTGGCAATCTCTGGCTTTTTGGTGGCTATGGCCTCGGCGCCAATTGGAACACTGACGACCTAAGCGACCTTTGGGAGTTCAATCCTCAAGTGAACCAATGGGCGTGGGTGGGTGGAAGCAGTTTCACCCACCAATCCGGAGCGTTTGGCATCCTGAGCACGCCTGCTCCCGGAAACATTCCTGGGAGCAGGGATTCAGCCGCTGACTGGACCGATAGCAGCGGTAACTTGTGGCTCTTCGGCGGAAATGGCGAGGATGCCAATGGAGTCTCTGGCCAGCTCAACGATCTGTGGGAGTACCAGCCTGCAAACATCTCCTGGCCGACGCCGGCGCCTACCTTCAGCGTGCCGGGCGGAAGCTACACATCGGCGCAGTCGGTGACCATCTCGGACACCGTTGCCGGCGCAACCATCTACTACACAACGGACGGAACCACGCCGACAATCAGCTCGAGTGTTTACAGCGGCCCAATCGCCGTCAATGCGACGGAGACCCTCAGGGGGATTGCGACGGCGACGGGTTTGGCCCCCAGTTCCGTCACATCGGCTACCTACACCCTGATTCTTGAAGTTGCTCCGCCGAGCTTCAACCCGGCGCCAGGCGCCTATGCCGCGGGACAGTCGATCACGCTGACAGATGCTACGCCTGGGGCAGCCGTTTACTACACGACAGATGGAACGGCGCCGACGGCGAGTTCAACGCTTTACGGCGGCCCCATCGGCGTGAGTCAGACCACCACGATCAAGGCGATCGGCGTTGAAGCCGGATACGCCAGCAGCCCCATTGCCACAGCGACCTACACCATCGGGCTCCAGGCATCGCAGGGCTGGGCCTGGATGGGCGGAAGCAGCACGCCAAACATGCAAGGCGTGTACGGGATGCTAGGCATTCCCGCGGCAGGAGATGTTCCGGGAAGCCGCCAGGGCGCAGCGAGTTCGACCGACGCCAGCGGCAATCTGTGGCTGTTCGGCGGACAGGGTAGTGACTCGACCAACAACTCCGGCAATCTGAACGATCTTTGGGAATTCAATCCTTCCACCGGTATCTGGACGTGGATGGGAGGAAGCAGCACGGCGAATCAACTCGGCGTCTTCGGCGCAAAGGGCTCCGCCGCACCGGCAAACGTCCCCGGAGGCAGGGAAGAAGCGAATCTTTGGAACGATGCCGCCGGGAACGTTTGGCTCTTTGGTGGGTGGGGCATCGACAGCAGCGGCGGGTGGAACAGCCTCAGCGATCTTTGGGAATTCAATCCTGCCACACGTGAATGGACCTGGGTGAGTGGTGGCTCATCAGGAAACGAACCTGGGGTTTACGGAACTCTTGGCGCCCCGGCGTCTGCAAACGCTCCGGGGAACCGCCAGTCAGCCGTCAACTGGACCGACAGCGAGGGGAATCTCTGGCTGTTTGGCGGGAATGGCCTCGATTCAACCGGGATCTGGGGCATTCTGAACGATCTCTGGGAGTTCAATCCAAGCACCCGCCAATGGGCGTGGATGGGCGGCAGCACCACGGTTCCCGGCCCTTGCTGCCAGAGCGGCATTTCGGGCATTTACGGAGCACTAGGAACAGCGTCAAGCGCCAGCTTGCCCGGTAGCCGTGAAGAGGCCGTCAGGTGGAGCGATGGGAGCGGGAATCTGTGGCTTTTCGGCGGCTATGGTTACGATTCTGCCGGGAAACTCGGGTATTTGAATGATCTTTGGAAATACACTCCCTCCGCCCGCCAGTGGGCGTGGATGGGCGGCAGCGCCACCATAGGCTGTGACCAATGCGGCTCCATTGGGGTATATGGCACCATGGGTGCGCCTTCAATCGGCAATATCCCCGGAGCCCGGGACGGCTCAGTGGGTTGGACCGACCGCGCCGGTAATCTGTGGCTCTTTGGCGGCTACGGCTTCGACGGCTCAAATGAATTCACTGGCTCACTCAACGATCTTTGGGAATACAGCCCGTCAACCCATGCCTGGACCTGGATCGGCGGCAGCAACGGTTTCTTCCAGGCCGGCGTTTACGGCACGCAGGGTGTTGCCTCCGGCAGCAATTATCCTGGGGCGCGAAACTATGCCGCAAGTTGGACCGACAGTGGCGGCAACTTTTGGCTCATCGGAGGTAACGGCTCAACTTCAAGCGGGTGGGGCGATCTCAACGACCTGTGGGAGTATCAGCCCACCGCCAACACTGCACAAACTGCTCAACCCGGCTTCAGCCCTACCGCCGGCGCCTATCCCGCGCCACAGACGGTGACTCTCACCGATGTGACTCCGGGAGCAACAATCTACTACACGACGGATGGATCGACTCCCACCACCAACTCGACCCCGTATAACGTGGCAATTGCCGTTTCAGCGAGTGAAACGATCAATGCAATCGCCAAAGCGCCGGGTATGAGCGCCAGCACTGTGGCATCGGCAAGCTACACGCTTCAGGCGGCGGCTCCCAGCTTCAGCATCGGCGCCGGCACCTACCCGGCGACCCAGGTGGTTGCGCTTTCCGATTCAACCCCTGGAGCGGTCATCTATTACACGACCGACGGAACCATGCCGTCGCCCAACTCGACGGAGTATACCACTTGGTTCGCCGTAAGCCAGACCACAACGATCAAGGCAATGGCGACAGCCAACGGATACATGGGGAGTCCGGTGGTCTCTGCGACATACGAGATTGGTTCTTCACTTTCTCAGTGGACTTGGATGGGCGGAAGCACCACCTGGGTAGGCGCGACAGCCGGTGTGTACGGTACGCAGGGCACACCCGCGGCCGGCAATACTCCGGGCGGGCGCACCGGGGCGAGCACGTGGACCGACTCCAGCGGCAACGACTGGATGTTTGGAGGGCAGGGTTACGATTCGAGCGGCAACCAGGGTTATCTCAACGATTTGTGGGCATTCAATCCCGGCACTCGGCAATGGACTTGGGTAGGCGGCAGCAGCACGATTCCCGGTTATAACAATGGACAGCCAGGAGTGTATGGCACGCAGGGGACACCTGCGCCCGGTAACCTTCCTGGCGGCCGATATGCGGCGACCACTTGGACTGACAAGAACGGCAATATCTGGCTCTTTGGAGGAACCGGCAGTTTCGGCAATCTCAATGATTTGTGGACGTTCAGCCTCACAACCCACCAATGGGTCTGGATGGGCGGAAGCAGCACCAACGGAAACGTTCAGGGAGTGTATGGAACATTGGGAACTGGCGCCACGGGGAACTTCCCTGGAGGCAGGTACGGTGCGACTGGCTGGACCGACAGCAGCGGCAATTTGTGGCTGTTTGGCGGTGAGGGCTCGGATTCGAATGGCACCATCGGTTACCTGAGCGATCTCTGGAAGTTCAACCCTTCCAACCTTCAATGGACCTGGATGGGTGGCAACAATGTGCTCCCTGGCTATTACACGGGGCAGTCTGGCGTCTACGGCGCCGTGGGCACACCTGCGCCTGGAAACGCGCCCGGCGGTAGGTTTGGGGCGGCAGGCTGGACCGACAAGAGCGGTAATTTCTGGCTCTTCGGCGGCGAAGGTGATGATTCAAACGGAACCTACGGCTATCTGAACGATCTTTGGGAGTTCAATCCATCTACCGGCCAATGGAGATGGATGGGCGGCAGCAGCACGGTCCCCAGCTACGACAACGGGCAACCGGGAGTATACGGCACTCAGGGCTATCTTGCAGCAGGAAATATTCCGGGAGGGCGTAACTCGGCCACCGCGTGGACCGACAGCAGCGGTAACTTCTGGCTGTTTGGCGGCCAAGGCGAAGACGTCAACCGCAACTGCTGCCAGCTCAACGACATCTGGGAGTACAGCCTCTCTGCCGGGCAATGGGCCTGGATGGGCGGCACCGAATATGCCTTTGGACAAGGGGTATATGGTACGTTAGGCGTTCCTGGCGCCGGTAATGTTCCCGGAGGCCGGATGGACGCAGGTGGCTGGCTGGATGGAAGCGGCAACCTCTGGGTGTTTGGCGGTCAAGGAAACGATTCGACCGGGAGCTTCGGTTATCTGAACGATGTCTGGCAGTTCCAACCGGCTCAGGCGGCACTCCCGCCGACGGCGACGCCGACCTTCAGCGTGGCGGGCGGGACCTATGCACTGGCGCAAACCGTAACGATCTCCGATACAACGCCCAATGCAACGATCTTCTACACCACCGATGGCAGCGTTCCGTCGACTTCGTCAGCCCAAGTCAGCGGCTCGATCCTTGTGAATTCTGCTGAAACAATCAAGGCCATGGCGATCGCAAGCGGCTATTCCAGCAGCGCCGTTGCGTCCGCCACCTACACCATCGCGCCTCTAGCCGAAACAACCACGACTCTCACGCTAACCTCCGCTGGATCTCCGGTCACGACCGTTGTCTCGGGTACCGTGGTGACACTGACCGCAGCGGTAAGCGTTGAGGCGACACCGGTGACGTCCGGGCAGGTGAACTTCTGCGACGCTGCCGCGGCTTACTGCACTGACATCCATCTGTTGGGCACGGCGCAGTTGACCAGCAATGGAACGGCAACGCTCAAGCTTCGTCCCGGCATCGGGAACCATAGTTATCGAGCCGTGTATCTAGGGGCATTCGGAGGCACCGCAATCGCCTCCGGTATTTCCTCGCTGGCGGTGACGGGGCCTGCTGGCGGCGGTTTTCCGACCGCTACATCGATTGCCCAGAGTGGAAGCTGGGACAACTTCACATTGACAGCCACGGTCACAGGCGTCGGAGGAACGGCCTCTCCAACCGGAACGGTCTCGTTCCTCGACACGAGCAATGGCAATGCCTTGCTGGGAACGGCCTCGCTGGGGACGGGTGTGCAGGCATTGAACTGGTTGAATCCGCAGTCTCCAGCCACCGAAAACTCTCCATCGTCCGTGGCGGTGGGAGACTTCAACGGGGACGGAATACCGGACCTGGCTGTTGTGAACAATGGCACTAACAATCTGACCATCCTTTTGGGCAATGGGGACGGCACGTTCAGGCAGGCTCCTAGCCCGGCCGCGGGGCCCAATCCTCTTGGTGTAGCGGTAGGGGACTTCAATGGGGATGGAAAGCTCGATCTTGCCGTAGTGGGTGGCTCCAACAGCGTGACCATCCTACTGGGCAACGGGGATGGGACATTCACGCAATCGAACAATAACCCGGTGGCAGGCAATGCACCGCGGGCCGTAGCGGTAGGGGACTTCAATGGAGACGGCAAGGCCGATCTCGCCGTGGTGAACTCCGTAGACAATTCCGTCACGATTCTGCTCGGAAACGGGGACGGAACCTTCAAGGCTACGAGTGCAAGCCCAGCAACCGGTCCATATCCCATCTCCATCGTGGTGGGGGACTTCAACGGGGACGGAAAAGCTGACCTTGCCGTGGCAAACAGCAATAACGGCGGCGCGGGATCGGTCACAATTCTGCTTGGCAATGGGGACGGAACGTTCAATGCCACGAATGCCAGCCCTTCGACGGGAAGCAACTATCCCTATTCCATCGCAATCGGAGATTTCAACGGGGATGGCAAGGCAGATTTGGCTGTAGCAAATGCCTGGAACAATTACGTATCAATTCTCTTGGGCAACGGAGACGGAACTTTCCGCCTATCAACGGTGAATCTCCCAGCCAGTGGCAACTCCATAGCAGTTGTAGTTGGAGACTTTAACGGGGACGGAATACCGGATATCGCTGCAGCTTCGAACGACGGTAACAATGTATCGATCCTCTTCAGCAACGGGGATGGAACGTTTACCGCTTCTCCTGTAAGCCCGTCAGCTGGCCCTAACCCGACATTCATGGCGGTGGGAGACTTCAACGGGGACGGCAGGCCGGATTTGGCCGTGACCGATTATGGCAACAACACTGTCACCGTGCTGACATCGCGGTTGACGCAGACGGCCACGGCGACAGCGAGCGGTATTGCGCCCACTGGCCTGGGTCAGCACTTGGTCGATGCCAGCTATCCGGGCGACAGCAATTACCAGCCCAGCGTCTCGGGTACCACATTGCTTCAGGCGCCGGCAGCCACGCCGGTGTTCAGTGTGCCAAGCGGGTCGTACACCACGGTTCAGACCGTAAGCATCACGGATGCGACACCTGGCGCAATCATCTACTTCACAACCGATGGGAGTACGCCGTCCATTTCGTCGAACCAATACGCGGGACCGATTACAGTTTCGGGGAGCGAGACAATCGCGGCGATCGCCGTTGCGCCTGGATATTTGCAAAGCGCGTTTGCGGTCGCGACTTATGCCATCAATCTTCCCCCCGCGGCAATGCCGGTGCCTTCGCTTGCAGCCGGAGTTTATCCCACTGCGCAAACTGTAACAATCTCGGATACTACCCCCGGCGCAACGATCTACTACACGCTCAACGGCTCCTACCCGACGCCAGGGACTCCTGGAACGATAACTTATTCCGGCCCGATCACGGTTTCTACTTCTGAGACGCTGGCCGCTGCGGCGATTGCTCCTGGATTCTCGTTGAGCGCTACCGCGGTTGCGCAGTATCTGATCGCCTCATCTTCAACATCGATGATCTACACAGTAGCCGGAAATGGCACTGAGGGCTATTCCGGCGATGGAGGCCCGGCCACGTTGGCCGACCTGAATTATTCCGTTGCTACGGCAGTGGATAGTTCAGGCAATTTATACATTGCGGATACGAACAACCATCTCATCCGCAAGGTTGCTGCGGGCACCGGCACCATCACCACCGTCGCCGGCAACGGAATGGCAGGATACAGCGGCGATGGCGGTTCGGCCACCAGCGCGCAGCTCAACTATCCACAGGGCCTGTCGCTCGACAACAGCGGCAACCTTTATATCGCAGATACCAGCAACCAGGCGATTCGCAAGGTGACATCTTCAGGACAAATCAGCACGGTGCTCGGCAGAGGCTTGGGAGGGAACTTTGCCACTCCTGTTGCCATTGCAATCGATGGCGGGAACAATCTCTACATTGCGGATTCCAACAACAGTGTTGTCTGGAAGGCCCCCGCGGGTAGCGGAACAATGGCTGTTTATGCAGGCCAGATGGGCCAGTATGACTACACCGGAGACAATGGACTGGCAGCTAACGCCAAACTGAGTTACCCGACCGGCGTCGCTGTTGACTCTATAGGCAACCTCTACATTGCCGACAATTGGAACAACGTCATCCGCAAGGTGACCGCCAGCACGCAGGTGATCACCACCGTTGCCGGGAACGCAGCTTTCGCCGGCTTGTACCAGGGAGACGGCGTTCCGGCGACGAATGCGGGACTTAACGGCCCCCAGGCCGTCGCGCTGAATGGCGCCGGCAACCTCTACATTGCCGACCAATACAACAACGCCATCCGCGAAGTCTCCAAGAGCACGGGCATCATCACCACCGTTGCGGGCAACGGTCCGAATAGCTATGCTTCAAGCGGCGATGGCGGCCCAGCCACGAGTGCGGGACTTTACTTTCCGTCCAGTGTCTCGGTGGATGGCGCGGGCAATCTCTACGAAGTCGAGCCCTATTCCTATCGAGTCCGCAAAGTGACGGCGTCAGGCCTGCCACCGGCAACGCAAGCGGCCCTGCCCCAGTTCAGCATTTCTGCAGGAAGCTACTCTGGCCCGCAGTGGGTGACGATCACCGATGCCACGCCGGGAGCTGCAATCTACATCACAATGGATGGCACCTCCCCGACTGCCTCCACGGCAGGGTATAGCGGTCCCATCAACGTAACCGGAACGGTTGCCATCCGGGCCATCGCCATTGCGCCCGGCTACCTGCAAAGCCCGGTAGCTACGGCCGCGTACACCATTACCTCAATGCCAACTGCGGTCATTACAACCATTGCCGGGAACGGGGTCAATGGTATGTCCGGCGCGGGCGGGGCTGCAACCGGAGCCCAAATTGGCGAACCGTTCGGTACAGCCTTCGACAGAGCGGGCAACATCTACTTCACGGATATGGAGAATAGCGTGGTGTGGAAGGTGGCCGCCGGCACGGGAATCATCACCATCATCGCGGGCAATGGAACGCAGGGCTACAGCGGGGATGGCGGTTCGGCAATCAGCGCTCAGTTGAACTGGCCGAGAAAGGTCGCGGTGGATGCCGCGGGCAACCTCTACATTGTCGACCGGCTTAACCAGGTCATCCGCAAGGTCTCCGCGGATACGGGAATCATCACAACATTTGCCGGGACCGGAGCGTCCGGCTATAGCGGCGACGGCGGGCAGGCAAATGCAGCCAAACTGGCTTGTCCTGACGATGTGGCAATCGACAATAACGGAAATCTCTATATTGCCGATTCCTGCAACAACGTCATCCGGAGAGTCTCTCTCAACTCGGGCATCATCACCACTGTGGCCGGGCAGAAGTCCAATAGTACTCACAGCGGCGATGGCGGCCCGGCGAACAGCGCTGGAATCCCGGCGCCCGTTGTGCTCGCATTTGACCGCGCATTCAACTTGTATGTGGTCGAGAATTTTGCGCGAGTTCGCAAGATCGAAGCGGCCTCGGGAATCATCACGACAGTGGCAGGCAACGGCAATGTGGGCGATAGCGGAAATGGCGGCCCGGCAACCAGCGCGGAGATCGACTCCTGGGGAATTGCTGTAGATCAAGCAGGCACGCTTTATGTGTCGAACTACTTTGGCGAGATTCGCACGGTCTCGCCCAGCGCGGGCGTCATTACCGGCGCCGTGGGCAACGGAACCTGCAGCTACAGCGGCGACGGCGGTTCGGCCGGGGTTGCTGGGCTTTGCGGGCCCTACGGCATTTCGTTCGATGCGGCCGGTAACCTCTATATCGCGGACATGCAGAATTCGAGAGTTCGCAAGGTGACATTTGCCCCGGTAGCCACGCCGGTCTTCAGCCCGACTGCTGGCAGCTATGCCGGCACGCTGGCGGTGACGATTGCAGACAGCACACCGAATGCAATCATCTACTACACAACCAACGGATCGACGCCAACGGCGGCTTCCAACGTCTATTCCGGTCCAATCACGGTCTCGGCGACGGAGACGCTGCAAGCGATTGCCGTGGCAAGCGGCTATTCCACCAGCGCCGTTGCGAGCGCAGCCTATGTCATGGGACCCGTGGGAACCACGCCCACGGCTACGATGTTGACTTCGTCGCTGAATCCGGCGTATTCAGGACAGACCATCACCTTCGCAGCGGTCGTGACCGGGGCGTCTGGCGGTACACCGACGGGAAGCGTGACCTTCAGCGATGGGAGCGGCAGCATCACTGAGCCCATGACGGGAGGAGTCGCCACGGTTGCAACCTCCGATTTGCCTGTGGGTGACCTGTCCATTACGGCGGTCTACAACGGAGACACGAACTTTGCTGGAAGCGCATCGAATATTGTTCCGCAGCAGATCGTTGCAGTGGCTCCGCCGGCATCTTCCAACATTCTCCTCAGCCAGTTGAATTGGCTCACACCGCTGTCGGGTGTTGGCGCCGAACAAGCATGGGGTGGAGCAAACTCGGGAGCCAGCATGGCGGTCAACTCCGACGGCAAAGTGCTGGTCAGCAATGCATGGGGCAACCAGATTCTGTCGATCGATGGGGTGTGGGGGACTGTCCAGGTTCTTGGCTCCTACAGCAATCCGAACCCGGTCATCATTGACAAGCAGAACAATCTCTACATCGGCAACCTATCCTCGCCTGTGGTCGTCAAGGTTCCGTACAACGGCGGGGCCTATGCGCCCATCTCCAATCCGGTTACAGGTAACTCAGGCCAGCTTCTATCTCCAGCGCCCTGCACCGGAAACGACACGACGGAGTGCGCCTTTGCCTGGGATTCAGGCGGAACAACCAACTATCTTCTGAACGCGGCCGACAATGGCTCATTCGGACTCGCTTCCATGGCCTTCGACGCGGCGGGCAATTTCTACTATGGCCTGACCAACTCCGGGGGGCTTCCCAACGCCATACAGGAATGCTCCGTATCCTGCCAGAACGGCAAGAGCAGCGCCCTGACTCTCTATCAAGAACCGGTATCCAGCACGACTGTGCAGCTCCAAGTAGGCGCATTGGACGTGGATCCGAACGGGAATCTCTTCTTCACGGATTCCGCTCTGGACTCAACGGGCTCCGGCGAGAGCGACTACTCCAGCCTCAAGGAATTGCCTGGTTCCGTCAGCGCGGGCTTTGGCGGTGTTGCGACAGGGTTTGCCGCGGCTCCGGCGGTGCTGTATACCCTTACGCCGGGCAGCATCGGCAACTACGACGACCAATTGAATGCTGTGGCTGTTGGCAAAGATGGCACGGTGTACTTTGCCTTTGGGTGGGATGGCATCTTTGCGATTCCGAACAACGGCGGGCCGCTGAATCGATCGATCGTAGCCGGCAGCATGTACATGGTTAGCAAGCTGGGCGCCGGAAACCTTGCTTTGGATTCCGCGGGGAATATGTATATCGTCGCCTGGAGCCAGGTGATGAACTCCGGTGGCGTCGATACACTGGCGCGCATTACGACGAACAATCTGGTCGCTCCCTGGACACCAGTTGGGGTTGCGGCGAGCAACTCGGATACTTTCAGCCCAATCTGGACAATTTTGAACTATACCGGCTGCTCTTCTCCCGCATCTGTTTCCTTCAACGCCACCGAAGGCGGCATGGCGACGACGGAGTTTGCAGCGGCGATCGAACCGAACAGTTGCAACGGGACGATCAACGGGCGCTCGACCTACCAGACAAAGCTCACCTTTACACCGGCCGCCTCTGGCCTGCGCAACGCAACGGTTACGGCTAACGATCAGAACGGAAACACCGCGGTCGCACCAGTTCTCGGTCTGGGGAACCAGCCCGCCGCAATTCCGTCCTTCACGCCGCAAGCCGGCATGTATGCCGGAATGCAGACAGTTACGATCTCGGATGCAACCGCTGGCGCGACGATCTACTACACCACCGATGGCAGCACGCCGACCACAAGTTCCACTGTCTACAGCAGTGCGATTACCGTCTCTACGACTGAGAAACTGAATGCGATCGCAGTGGCCACCGGCTACTCCAATAGCGCGGTCGCCACTGCCGCTTACGCCATTCAGGCAGCAACGCCTACTTTCAGTCTGGCGCCGGGCGCGTATCCGGCGGCGCTGTCGATCTCGATCCGCGATGCATCAGCCGGTGCCACCGTTTTCTACACCACCGACGGAAGCACGCCGACCACGAGTTCCACTGTGTACGGCGGCCCAATCACTGTCTCCTCCTCGGAGACGCTGAAGGCAATCGCTACGGGCCCGGGTTATTTCGGCAGCGCCGTGGCGACCGCGTCCTACGAGATCACTCCGCTTGCGGTGAGCGGCGGTCTCGAATGGACATGGATGGGCGGCAATAGCACTGTGGGAAGCAATTGCCCCGGAGGGATGTGCGGCAGGGCCGGCGTCTACGGAGTGCAGGGAGTGGCAGCGGCCGGGAATACGCCTGGAGCACGCTTCTCGCCGACGACCTGGACGGACAGCAACGGCAATCTCTGGCTCTTCAGCGGCGGAGGATTTGATGCCAACGGCGAATACGAAAACAGCGGCCTAAACGATCTCTGGGAGTTCAATCCTTCCACCAATATGTGGACGTGGATAAGCGGCAGCAGCACGATTACCAAGAATCAGCCCGGTGTTTATGGAACGCTCGGCAAGGCGGCAGCGACCAACTATCCCAGCGGCCGTTTGTCCGCGGCGGTTTGGACGGACAGCAACGGCAATGTCTGGCTCTTTGGGGGCCGCGGCAGCGATGCAAATGGCGCATATGGCGATCTCAACGACCTTTGGGAGTACAATCCGTCGAGCAATCTTTGGACGTGGATGGGCGGAAGCAATGTCCTGGACAGCACCGGCGGAGTACCTGGAACCTATGGAACGCTGGGCACACCCGCGGCAGGGAACATCCCGGGCGGGCGCGGCAGCGCCAGCACCTGGACCGACAACAACGGCAACTTCTGGCTGCTGGGCGGCCAGGGCCAGGATGCCGATGGCAACAGTTTGATCTTCGGCGACTTGTGGGAGTTCAGCCCAACCACACTGCAGTGGAGCTGGATGGGCGGTACCGCCGATCTTCACTGTGGGTCGAGCGGATGCAACAATTCTGCTGTCTACGGCCAGCTGGGCGTGCCGGCAGCGGGCAACTTCCCTGGAATCCATCAAAGCGCGGCTTCTTGGAGCGACAAATTCGGCAATCTCTGGCTCTTTGGCGGCAATGGGAACGATCTGTGGCAGTTCAATCCTTCCACCAATATGTGGGCGTGGATGGGCGGAACAGGGTCGGAGAACTGCGCTCCCACGGGATGCGCAATGAATGGCACCTACGGAATCCTGGGCGCGCCTTCAGCCCAGAGTTTCCCCGGCGGCCGGGCGAATTCCTCAAGCTGGACCGACAAAGACGGCAATCTCTGGCTCTTTGGCGGAACCGGAAGCGATGCGAACGGCATCAATGGCGAACTGAACGACCTGTGGGAGTTCAATCCTTCCTCGTTGCAGTGGACTTGGATGGGTGGAAGCAACCTGTTGGGGAGCAACTGCTTCTCCCTGTGGGGGTGGGAGACCGTCTGTGGTCAGGCCGGAGTCTACGGCGCGCAGGGGGTGCCCGCCAGCGGAAATATTCCGGGAAGCCGCGACAGTTCGACAGGAAGCGCCACGGGCGCGACCTGGACGGACAAGAACGGCAACTTCTGGATGTTTGGCGGCAACGGCATCGACGGCAACGGGACTTACGGCTATCTCAACGATCTCTGGAAGTACCAGCCTCCTTCAGCGGTGTTGCCGGTGGCGGCAATGCCCATTTTCAGCCCTGCGGGCGGCGTTTACACCACGGCCCAGTCCGTGGTTATAAGTGACACAACACCGAACGCGATCATTTACTACACCACCGATGGAAGCACGCCGACAACTACGTCAAGCGTGTATGAGAGCCCAATCACGGTCTCCGGGAACGAAACCCTGCAAGCCATCGCGGTCGCCCCCGGTTACGCTCAGAGCCAGGAAGCAAAGGCTGTCTATAAATTCCCAGTGACGCCCGTGATCACCTGGCCAACGCCAGACGCGATTACCTACGGGACGGCTCTCAGTGCAACCCAACTAAACGCCAGCTCGACGGTGGCTGGCAGCTTCACCTACGCACCTGCCTTGGGTGCAGTGCTGCTTGCGGGAACGAATACCTTGTCGGTGAGCTTCACGCCGACCGACGTCGCCGACTACACGACGGCGACAGCGACGGTGCAGTTGACGGTGAACAAGGCCACACCGGCGATCACTTGGCCAACGCCTTCGGCCATCACCTATGGGACGGCTCTGAGCGCGACGCAACTGAACGCCACGAGCGCGACCGAGGGCACCTTCACCTACACGCCCGCCTTGGGCACGGTGCTTGGCGCAGGCCAGCAGACGCTGTCGGTGAGCTTCACGCCGACCGACATTGCGGACTACACCACGGCGACAGCGACAGTGCAGTTGACGGTGAACAAGGCCACACCCTCAATCACCTGGGCTGCGCCTTCCGCCATCACTTACGGGACGGCTCTGAGCGCGACGCAACTGAACGCCACGAGCGAGACCCAGGGCACCTTTACCTACACGCCATCGTTGGGCACGGTGCTGCTTGCCGGAACGAACACCTTGTCGGTGAGCTTCACGCCGACCGAC
>Ga0181520_10003802_pt1 | contig 26078 bp, 21 predicted proteins | sample PEATcosm2014_Bin_29_FD_132451 | JGI IMG/M metagenome (GOLD analysis project Ga0181520, IMG submission 132451) | Peatland microbial communities from MTU Mesocosm Facility, Houghton, MI, USA - PEATcosm2014_Bin02_30_metaG | ecosystem: Environmental > Terrestrial > Soil > Wetlands > Peat | place...
AGTTAGAAAAGTCCAATTATCCCAAGAAATAAATTTGCTTCGTTTTTTTGTTTTAAAACTGGACCATAGTAATAGGCTAATCGCCGCTACTCCAATTACTGCAATAACCAGATTAATAACAAATGCCAGCCCGCCTAAACTGAACAGTCGTTCCAATAGTAAATGCGGGAAACTTCGAATTGTAATTGCATCAAAAGCAGGATTAGCGCCTAGATTAGTTAATAAACCAGAAATAGCATAAATAACCCCCAGAACAACATCCTTTAAGTTTTGAACCAGTTGATATGGGTTAGCACTGGATTGATTAAGAATGTGCGTTAAATGAGAGACATTAATTACCCAAAGAATACCAGTAGCTCCAAGTGCCGCCCCAAGACATCCCACTAACCAGCGTCCGCTGTCACTTACTAACTTCCAGTGATGAGTCAGTGAATATGTAACTAAAACCAAAAGAGCACTACCCAAACTTAACCCTAGAAAAAGCTTATCGCTTGCGTCGAGAAAACTGAGCGCTATTATCCCACACCAAAATTGCCAGCATTTTAGTCGGGGGAAGAAAACAATGAGTCCTAAACTACCGATAAAAATGATGTATTCAATATTTCGTGTTGCTAGCATGGCCATATTTACCGGCAATATTCCGCCTGCATATGGTTGAGCTGGAATAACTAGTAAAACAGAGGCCAAAGCCAAGCACAATGTACCAAGAACTAATGGGCGACGTTCAATTCGTCTGAGAATTAGCACAAAAAGAAGAACTGTTGCTAGTACCGTAAGTACAGTTAATGTCGTATAACTTGCTCTAGAAGTTCCAAAAATATGAACTAGCAAAAAAAGTGGCCATTTTATTAAGAAGGCATGTTGCCCAGATAAAGCTGCCGCTTGAAATGTCGAGATACTTTTCATGAGATCGGTATAAATTAACTGATCAGCATTACCTAGCTGTATATTGGCGCTGTTTATTGACCAAAATAGAGTTGTTGCTAATAGCACGACTAACGCGAAAATTAGATAAGCACCTGCTACAGATTTGGATCGCAATTTAAGTTTTAGCCAATGCCACCAGTTACGGATAAGCATAAATTTCCCATCCGAAGATAATCTTTTTATTAGTTCACTCATAAATCTTTATAGATAATGCCGAGTTTTAGTCATTACTAGTATATACTGACCAATTTTATCTTAATAATGCTTGTTATGTAATCACTAATTAAAAGATTGCTAAAATAATCTAAGTTATTTTATGGATTTGTTAAGAATGATCTGGAGCTTGATTAATCCCCACCGATTCATCGTAGTTAATGACGAATAATGGGCGCTGTTTACTTTGATTATGAATATGAGAAATGTATAAAGACATAATGCCTTGAGATATTAAAACTAAGCCAACTAAAAATAATATTAAAATACCCAACATGGCAGATCCGGTAACTCTCCAGTGCAATGGGTCGCCTATAATGAGTTGCTCAATCAATACAGTTCCGCCAAGTAAAAATGCCAAAATAGTGATTACCACTCCCAGAAACCCAAATAAATACAAGGGCACAGGGCTTAATGATACAAAGCTATTAACTGCTAATTTCAATAGTTTAAGATAACTGTAACTGGGGGTTCCATACTCCCTAGGCTGAGTTGTGAAGTAAATATATTCCCGCTTAAACCCCAGCCAGTCGATCAATCCCCTTGTTAAGCGATCTGTTTCAGGCATAGAAATAAAGACTTTTTGAACTGATTTATCTATCAATCGAAAATCGGTTGACCCTGGTTTCAATTGTTGTTCGCTTAATCGATTAAATAACAAATGAAACAATCTAGAGCTTGATCGCTTAAACCAACTGTTGTGACGATCAGATCGACGAACGCCAATAACTACTTTTGCCCCTTGCTCCCAGGCTGTAATAAATTGGGGTATTGCCTGCACGGGATGCTGCCCGTCCCCATCAAGCGTTATAATAGCTTCTCCCCGTGCTGCTGTGATCCCGGCTGACAATACATTTTCCTTGCCAAAATTTCGCGATAGTCTTAGTAACTTTACGCGTGGATTTATGTTATGCAAGGATCGAATTAAATCAGGAGATTTGTCGGTGCTGCCGTCATCACAATAAATTAGTTCGTATTTATCCGTCAGATCTTTATCAAGTATCTTTAATAACGATTTGTGAAATTTTTCTAGCCCTAATGCTTCGTTATAGATAGGTACAACAATAGAGATTAATTCGTATGATGGTTTACTCATATAAGTCGACGCTAAGTATAGCGTAACATCAGTAAAACAAAACATACAGCATCTCTAATTCGCCAATAACTAAACACAAAATTCAAAGCACTCACCACTAATATGTTGACGACATATAAAATTAATATTCACTTGCTAAAGCCTTAAGCTTGAGGTGTTATCATAATTAGATGAGTTTTAATACAGTTATCGATAACTGCCTAAAGTCTTTTAGTTTGGAAGGTAAAATCTCAGAAAAATTTATACGTTACGTAATAACGGGTTTGATAGCATTTGTGGTTGATTATTCAACTTTTTTAAGTTTGTATTACCTTGCCCATATGCCACTTCAAGTCAGCGTTCCAACGGGCATTGTGCTAGCTACCATTGTTAATTTCATCATGAACAAATTCTGGACATTTAATGCAACAAGGCAAACTAGTTTACACCACATTGTTACCCAGCTTTGTCTTTATGGGTTACTTGTGGCAATAAATAGTATCTTCTCCTACTACTTCATTCATTACCTAAATGATAACCATATAAGCCCTAGTATCGGAAAAATTATGGCGATTGTCATCTGCGCAGCTTGGAATTATTTCTTTTATAAGCTAGCTATTTTTAGAAAAAATATAACTTTATCGGTCATCGATTAAGTTCTTATTGTTCACTTCGTGATGCGATATTTGGTGAATAATTATTCGAAATTAAAATTCGTCAGAATTATTGCATAAGCACAGCTGAGTCATAATTGACAGATACAATCAACAGCCTTACAGTTAACATTAACTAACACGTATGTGTGTTGGTTGAGAAGCATAAACGAAAGCAAAGGTTAACCCCGTGGATGCGCTCACCAATTTAAACCTATTTAATTCTGTTCGCAGTTTGGATTTTCTAGTATTTGATTTTCTCAAAAATATATTTATCTGGAGGCAGAAATGAAGCTGTTAGTTACTGGCGGCGCTGGGTTTATAGGTTCAAACTTTGTCCAATATACAATTAAAAATTATCCGCAATATGAAATTACCGTGGTTGATGCATTAACCTATGCCGGTAATACGGCAAATCTATTACCAGTCAAAGATAAAATTCAATTTGTTCAGGGAAATATATGCGACAGTAAATTAATGGATAACCTGATTGCCAGTAACGATTTGGTAGTTCATTTCGCTGCTGAAAGTCATAACGATAATTCACTAAAGAATCCGCAGCTATTTGTAGATACCAATATTGTGGGTACATGCACTATTCTGGAAGCAATTCGTAAACATAACAAACGTTTGCACCACATATCAACTGATGAGGTGTTCGGCGAGCTGACTCTAGATGACCCTCACCGTTTTACTGAAACTACGCCTTACAATCCATCCAGCCCCTACTCATCATCTAAAGCCGCTTCAGACATGTTGGTACGAGCTTGGATACGAAGTTTTGGAGTTCAAGCTACAATTTCTAATTGCTCAAATAATTACGGACCTTACCAACATATCGAGAAATTTATCCCGCGTCAGATTACAAACATCCTTTCAGACATCAAACCTAAGTTGTACGGAACCGGCGAACAAGTTCGCGATTGGATCCATGTTGATGATCACAATAATGCAGTACATTGTATTCTTGAAAAAGGACGTTTGGGAGAAACTTATATTATTGGCGCCGATAACGACCGCCTTAACAATAAAATGATCATCGAGATGATACTGGAGTTGATGGGCAAACCAAAAGATTGGTATGACCTAGTTAATGACCGCCCTGGTCATGATATGCGTTATGCCATGGATGCAACTAAGATACGGACAGAACTAGGTTGGCAACCACATTTTACCGATAATCCTGGCATGCGGGAGGGGCTACAGCAAACTATCGAGTGGTACGATCAACACCGTACATGGTGGCAATCGCAAAAAGAACAAGTTGAGGCGGAATACGCCAAGCAGGGTCAATAAGGTAAACAGATGGCAGCCCAAACAACTGAATTTAAGACCCAAACTACTGATATACCCGGTCTGCTTATATTCGACGTTAGTTATGTAGGTGATGACCGTGGATATTTCCAAGAAAAATATCAAAAAGCAAAGTTAGTAGCTGCCGGTCTCCCAGAATCATTCACTGTCGTACAAAATAGCCTCAGTTTTAACAAAGCTATCGGAGTTACTCGTGGTTTTCATGCCGAACCATGGGATAAATATATATCAGTCGTGACTGGTAAAGTATTTTCAGCCTATGTTGACTTACGTAAAGGCCCAGGGTTCGGTAAATTAGTAACTGTCGAGATTACGCCAACTAAAGCAATCTATTTACCACAAGGCGTCGCAAATTCATTCCAAACACTGGAGGCCAATACCTATTATTTATATAGCGTCAATGCTCATTGGAGTGCTGATAATTACGATAAATACTGTTTCGTCAACTTAGCTGACCCAGACCTTAATGTCCAGTGGCCGATTCCACTGGGTAAAGCGATATTGTCTGAGAGAGATAAAAATCATCCGATGCTTCGCGAAATTAAACCAATTGAGGCTTATTAATATGGATGAATCAACGATTGTGATTATTGGCGCTAACGGTCAACTAGGTTCTGCCTTATGTAAAAGATACCCAAAAGCTCGAGCAGTTGATGTTGATATTTTGGATATTTGTGACCGAGATGCAGTACAAACTTTTGATTGGTCAAATGTAAATGTCATATTAAATGCTGCAGCTTATACCAACGTTGATGGCGCAGAAACTTCAAGTGGCCGAGTTATGGCCTGGAGAGTAAATGCCCTCGGCCCGCGTAATTTAGTTGAAATTGCCTTAAAGCAGAAGCTAACGTTAGTACACATTTCTACCGATTATGTATTTAACGGCACAAACAAAACTCACAAAGAAGATGAAACATTTTCACCACTTAGTGTCTATGGACAAAGTAAGGCGGCAGGTGACATGGTAATTAGCTTGTTGCCTAAATATTACTTGCTGCGAACAACTTGGGTTATAGGTGAGGGTAAAAATTTCGTTCGTACTATGCTTGATTTAGGCAAGAAAGGTGTTTCGCCGACAGTGGTTAATGATCAGATTGGTCGACTAACTTTTACTAATGAATTGGTCCGGATAATCGATCACCTACTAAAAACCAAGCCCGGTTATGGAGTTTATAATGCCACTAACAGTGGTAAACCGGTCAGTTGGGCTGACATCACCCGTGAAATATTTAAGTTAGCTAAGTTCAATTTACCCGTTATTGACACTACTACAAAGGCTTATTTTGCAAGTAAACCAAATATAGCACTAAGACCATTAAATAGTGCCATGGATCTAAATAAGCTTATGGCGACTGGATTTGTAACTAGTGATTGGCATGATGATTTAAGAGTTTATTTAAATAAGGAGCTTGTGTAATGAAAGGTATTATTCTAGCCGGCGGTGCTGGATCTCGCTTATATCCACTCACTAAAGCGGTTTCTAAACAATTAATGCCAATTTACGATAAACCGATGATTTATTACCCATTAAGTACTCTGATGATGGCAGGTATCCGGGATATCTTAATTATTACGACCACAAAAGATCAAGCAACTTTTAAACAATTACTAGGTAATGGGACACAGTTAGGTTGCCAGTTCAGTTATGCCTCTCAACCAAAACCGGAAGGATTAGCACAAGCCTTCATTATTGGAGAAGAATTTATCGGTAGGGATAGCGTAGCGTTGGTTTTAGGTGACAATATATTTTATGGCCACGGTTTTGGAAATAGCCTAAAACGCTGCGTAAACCCTGACGGAGGAATTGTATTTGCCTATCAAGTGGCAGACCCAGAACGCTACGGAGTGGTTGAATTTGGTACGGATAGGCAGGCCACCTCAATCGAAGAAAAGCCCGTAAAGCCCAAGTCTAATTATGCCGTAGTTGGTTTATATTTTTACGATAATGACGTTGTAGAGATAGCTAAAAATATTAAACCGAGTGCCCGTGGTGAATTAGAGATAACATCAGTTAATGAAGCTTATTTAAAACGAGGTAAGCTGAAAGTCCAAACTATGGGCCGTGGTTCTGCTTGGCTTGATACTGGAACGTTTGAGTCAATGACTAATGCCTCACAGTTTGTTGAAGTTATTGAAAAACGGACAGGCTATAAAATTGGCTGCATAGAAGAGGTGGCTTGGCAAGAGGGCTATATTTCGAGTAAACAACTCATCAATATTGCTAAAACCTTAACTAAAAGTGGTTATGGCGAGTACCTTATGAAGTTAATTTAGTCTGATACAATATGGGAAGAATTTGGAGTAATAATGAAAAAATTAGTTAGTTATGTATTGCCGATATATAACGAAATCGGGAATATTAATCATTTATACTCAACTCTAGACAAGCTTTTTACATTAAACAACAACTATATTTACGAAATTATTTTCGTAAATGATGGCAGTACTGATAATTCACTTGGCGAATTAATAAAAATTCAACAAAAAGATAAACGCGTTAATGTTATAAATTTTTCACGAAATTTTGGTCACCAAATAGCAGTGACCGCTGGGCTAGATTATTCGAAGGGTGATGCTGTAATTATTATGGATAGTGATATGCAAGATCCACCAAAAGTAAGCTTTGACCTATTAAAAAAATGGGAAGATGGTTACGAAGTAGTCTACGCACAGAGAAAAAGTCGACAAGATACTATATTTAAAAAAGTTACTGCAAAGTGTTTTTACTTTACTTTACGAAAATTAGCGGCTATTGAAATACCACGCGATACGGGAGATTTTCGTTTACTTGATCGACGTGTAGTTAATGAGCTTTATAAATTTCGTGAAAAGGATCGATTTTTACGGGGACTAGTTAGTTATGTCGGGTTTAAACAAACTGGTGTCCTTTTTGATAGAGATAAACGTTATGCAGGCACCACGAGTTATCCGTTAAGAAAAATGTTAAGATTTGCGTCGGACGGTATCATGGGCTTTTCGACTGTACCCCTACAACTAATTACCAGAACAGGATTCCTGATATCATTTGTTAGTTTTCTGGGTATTTTATACGCATTATTTATGAAGCTACTTCGTCCACAAGTGACGGTTCCCGGCTGGACTCTATTAATTATTGCTGTTCTATTTATCGGTGGTATTCAGATTATTATGCTTGGGGTGCTTGGTGGATATATTGGTAGAATATATTCTGAGTCTCAAAGACGTCCTCTCTATATAATTTCAGCTATATTCTCAAGGACTATTAATGATAACAAAAAATAGCACTATTTATTTATTAGCTAAAAAACACATTATCAGGCGCCGACAATTCATTCTATACATCCTGATAGGCCTAAGCGGTGTCATTATCGATTACGCAGCCTATAGCGCAGGTGTCAAACTATTAAGTTTAGGCGTTTTGGTAGTCAATCTATTTTCTGTAAGTCTTGGGATAATCAATAACTTTTATTGGAACGTTAAATATAACTTTAAAGTTCGTGATAGATTATTGCTTCGTTTTTCAATGTTTTATTCCGTAGGTTTAATCGGTCTAGTACTAAGTGAGTTATTACTAGCTATATTCCATTATGAGTTCAAAATCGACCCACTTTTAGCTAAGCTACTTACTCTTCCATTCGTTTTGGTTAGCCAATATGCATTGAATAAATATGTTTCATTCGGATCAATTAAAAACTTCCAAGAATTTTTACATAAAGTTTTTAGGCATTGGCCAGTTATCGTGTTGGTAATTGTCTTTACTATCTGTTCGCTTATGTTCGTAAAATATATCCCATCTAATTTTTCTACGAATAGCTTGGCAGGCGCGCCTGACGAAGGTGCTCATTATACTTATAATGTTGAATTCATTTTGGAACATAAAAGACTGCCAATATCTGGCAAAGATGATCTAGCCGCTTATAAGAACTGTCGTAATAACCCCACTGCTGAAGTGCCTTGTATGTATTCCTATACATTCTATCCAGGAGCTAGTTATATTATTAATGCGATCAGCGCATCGCTTGTCTCTAAAATTACCGGTATTGAGCCCCAAGTTGCGTCTCGACTGCCCTCAACATTATACGGAGTTACTTTTATATTATGCATATATGCAACCGCCTACATTATAAGTAAAAGGCGACTAGTCGCAGCTCTATTAGCAGCCGGCGTTGGATTAATTCCTCAATATATTTTTATTAGTTCTTATACGAATCTAGATGCTCATTCGGTCGCAATTTCCGGAATATTAAGTTTAGCCTTGGTGTTGTATGCTAGCGAACCTAAGCGATACAGGAATATTGCATTCCTGGGTATTGCTGCAGGAGGATTATTACCGCTAGCAAAATATGATTTCTTCGTATTAATTATTCCGGTTGTACTATTGGTGGCCTACTTACTCTTCAAGAAAAAGATAAATAATCATGATCTATTTCATCTAGGTATTTGGGGAGTTGGAAGTTTTATAGTTTTAGCATCATTTTGGTACATCAGAAATCTGATACTTTATCACGATATTTCTGGGCAAGGTTTTGCCCTGAAGGAGATGAGTAAGTTCCACGCGCTCGGAAAACCGCTTCCCATTGATCTAGCTTCCTTTGCACATTTAACCACAATTAATTTTTGGGAAATTTTATTTCGTTCATTCTATTTAGCCTATGGGGAGATGATTTACTTCCTAGATGATTCAAGGTATGTAGTGCCTGCCATATTCGGTGTTGCTGGTCTTGTATATATATTCGTCCGAATCAGTGAGCTTAATAAAAAACGCCGCAAAGTACTTATATGGGCAACGATAGCCTTTTTAGCACTACTTATATTGGTTGTGGCACAAGTTGTATATAACTCATTGATCTACGACTTTCAGCCTCAAGGGCGATATTTGTTTCCCATACTTGCTCCTCTGGTAATATTTGTAGCTTATTGTGCCAAAGTTGATAAACAGCTCGGGAAAAATCTTAGTCTATTGCTCGCTACTTCGACACTATTCATATTTATTAATGGTGTTTTGTTATTTATAAAAGTGTATTTGAATGCATAGTAGAGTTGCTGTTATCGGAGCAGGATATACAGGATTAGTTGTAGCCCTACGTTTAGCAGAAGCAGGTTGCAATGTAACTATATTTGAAAAAGAATCTAGCGTAGGTGGATTAGTCGGTAGTTTTAAGATTGAGGGATCTCTTATCGAAAAAAGTTATCATCATATCTTTAAAACTGATCAAGATATTATTAATTTAATTAATGAGTTGGGTGCTAGCGATAAACTCAAATGGCATAAAAGTTCAGTTGCAATTTGCTACCACGGAAAGGTTTACCCATTCGTAACAGCTCAAGATTTAATTAAATTTAAACCGCTTTCATTGATTAATCGGTTTAGGGCTGGATTGGTCGTAATTTATTTGCAACGAACTAATAGATGGCATAGATTCCAGCATGTTTCAGCATATAAGTGGATGAGAAAAACATCCGGCAAACAAGTTACGAATGTGATTTGGGGGCCTTTACTGAAAGGAAAATTTGATAAATGGTACGACAAGGTCTCAATGGCATGGCTTTGGGCTCGTATCCATATTAGAGCTAATTCAAAAGATAAAGATAGCAAGAGTGAACTTCTCGGTTATTTTGATGGTAGTTTTCAAGTTTTTACTAACATTATTATGGCCAAACTTAAGCAACTAAAGGTAACCGTAATTACGGGCGAAGAGATTAAAGAAATTATCAGCCAGTCTAATAAAAAAATATTAATAAACTCAACCGGCGGACGACAAACTTATGATATATGTGTCTCGACAGTACCATCAAAAATATTTACTTCATTAATTGGCAACAATCATGCCATAAACAACTCTTATATAACTAAATTAAACAGTGTTGAATACTTAGGTGCACGACTTGTGGTATTCTCTTCCAAACAAAAACTTAGCTCGTATTATTGGCACAACATTAATGATTTATCTTTACCTTTCCTTGTATTTTTAAACCACACACAACTAGTTGGGAAAGAGCCTTATAACAATAATTACATCTACTATATGGGTGCTTATATTCCACATAATCATCACCTATTTACTTGTAGTAACAATGAATTAGATAATATTTGGTTCCCAGCTTTAAAAACTATTTTTCCTAAATTTAACAAGCAAAATATTCGAGAAAAGCACCATTTCCGTTTTGCTAATGCACAGCATATTGTCGATACCAAATATGAAACTAAAATACCGTCTTATAAAACGCCTCTCAAAAATATATATTTAGCTAATTTTACGCAAATATATCCAGAAGATAGGGGCACTAATTATGCTGTAAGAGAAGGCGAAAAACTAGCAAGAATGATACTTCAAAAGAAATCTCTTTGATACTTAAATAGAACGCTATTAGGGTTACATTCTTATCTACAACATCGAAACCTTAATAGTAAAAGGTTATGTTTTTTGGTAAAATTCATATACATTGATGAAAAAACAAAATCCGAAACATCCTAATTTTAAATTTAGTCATAATATCCGAAGGCATCGGCTAATTTATATATTGTTAGTCATTGCTTTTTGCTTATTAGCATTACCCATCACAATCCATTTATTAAATACAAGCTCAAACACACAAAAGACGGTCAATAGTAAAACAATTCCATATAGTGTTCCTGCTCAAAGCAACAAGACCAGTTCTCCTAAAACTTCTACACCCAACACGACTCCAACGACAACTTCAAATCTTCCCGCTAATTCCTCACAAACTTCAACAAGTGAGACACAAGCACTAACGGTGCCACCTAGCGGTACATTTGTTAGTAACCACAAACCAAGCCTCAGTGGCTCAACTACTCCTAGTGAAGAGCAATCCACATGCAATACCATCCCTGGTGCCAGCTGTTATATAGAATTTACTAACTCAAGTAATCAGACAAAAACTCTCCCAGCCCAAATTGCAGACGGTAGCGGATCTGTCCTTTGGAATTGGGATGTTCAACAAGCTGGGTTTACTACCGGCCAGTGGCAAATTACTGCTATCGCTTCACTTGGTGGTGTCACAAAAAGCACTACAGATAGTCTATATTTGGAGGTGCAACCATGAAAAAACTACTCCTAATTTTACCTTTGATATTTGTAGTTATGGTCTCTGCTGTACTTACGGCTCATATGGCAGCATCCACACCATTTGATCAAAACGATCTTATTGATGACTTTACTTTCAATAACATTAATACCATGCCATCAGGTACTATAGACAATTGGCTAAACTCTAACTTTAGTTCTAGCTGCATAAGCTTAAACGCCAACGCTAATGGCAACTCCGGTTTTACAACCCCCGACCCCGAGGGTTGGTCAAACACTCTAAACCAATATGCATTTGGAAGTAATGTGTCTGCAGGAACCGCAATTGATGATGCATCCAATCTTTACGATATTAATCCTCAAGTAATAATAGCTACGTTACAAAAAGAGCAAAGTATTATTTCGGGTGGTGGGGGATGTTATTACAGTTCCCCAAGTCCAGTTTGGCCTTATTCAGGTTCGCCAGCTCCAAATACAACATTCACCTGTACTATGAATGGCGTTGCTACAACTTGTACATACGCTTGCACATATTCCGGGGGATGTATGGATATTGCCATGAGCTACGGTTGCCCATATTATTGCAGTGCCAAAGATGAAGGGTTCTCTATGCAACTCACACTTGGCTCATGGTTACTTAGATTTGGCCAAGAGAGAGCTTATGGCATATTAACTGGTTATACAGGTTATGAAACCGGCGATGAAAATTTTACCTATTATGGGCCAATGACAGCAGGATGGCGGCAAAGAGTTGCTGGAGGTAGCTCGGTTTACTATGACGGTACTTATACTACATCTGACGGTACATCTGTCGACATTAATAATGGCGCGACAGCAAGTCTTTATAACTACACCCCCTATATTTCTGGTAACGAAAATTTTGACAATCTATTTCAGGGACCACTAAGCAGCGGAGATCTTGGTTTTGGAACTGTTTATGCAAATGACACATTTACCCCTCATCCAAATGGCACTTTGGTGACTTGGGGCGGCAAAGTATATTTGATTAATAACGGAACTAGGCAATGGATTACGAACGGCTATGTTTTCTCTAGTTACGGGTATCAATGGTCACAGGTATTAAATGCCTCAACCGGAGATCTAGATTTACCATTAGGTTCGGATATTTCCGCCTTAGCCCCTGGAACCGTCTTTATGTCGCCGGGCGATTCCATAGTTTATGTTATGGATGACTCCAGCGGGACATTAGAAAAACAATGGTTATCTTATGGCTCATTTGTTGCTCTTGGATATAGCTGGTCTGGAATTGACAGCATACCGGCGTGGCTATCGGCGTCTATCCCAACTGAACCTGGCTTATATACAAGCACTCGTCACCCTGATGGAACACTTGTGATACCTTATGGGGTTGGAATGATATATTTAATGACTATAAATGGCAGAAGTCATATTCTCAGTCCCCTTGCCTTTGAAACGAATGACTATGGTTATGCGAATGTCATGGGCGCCACACTAAGTGATATCGACACGCCCGAAACTACTCCTACGGATATTCATGTAGGTACGATGCTGTATTCTGGAGGAAACATTTATCTCGTCGATCAAGATGCTTCTGGTATACTTATACGTCCCGTGGGGCCATGGGAATGTTTTGATAATCGATTACATTACAGTTTAAGCAATACCTACACCATACCGACTACAGAATTGCCACTACGCACCGGATCAGTCTTTACATGTTGATTGTGTGCAAGTTCAACTACACTTGATCTGTTACAATGATTAGTAATGGTTGGAGCTGAAGCCCAAAAAAAATTATTGATAATTTCTCATGATAAGATCGGGTCAAGTATGGCCGGACCTGGCATTCGGTATCATCATATGGCTGAGGTATTGTCAGATAATTTCGATGTTACTATTGGATTTTTTGACCCAACTTATATACCCGAAGAGAGCTTTAAAAAGAACTACCGTGTTAGATTGATTGATGCAAACAGTTCTAAATTGGATTATTTTAATGACTTTTCCGTTGTCATAGCCTTTTGGCTCAATGAAGACATGATCGAATATTGCAATCGTCACCATATATTTATGGTTTTTGATATATATGCACCTACTCCCGTAGAGAATTTAGCTCTTTTTCTGTATGGATCAGCAAAAATCACTCAAGAAACCGATTTCGTCTACAAACAATCCTGTTCCATGTATGATAAGTTCTTCGCTAATGGCGATCTATTCCTGTTTTCCAATCGTCGACAATTAGATTATTGGGTTGGATATGTATTCGGGACTGATCAGATTCGTGTATCTACATATAAAAAACGACCCGTCTTTGATCGCTTCATTTATGCACCAATGGGAATAGATGCAAATATGCCTTTAAATCATACAGATAACGTCATAAGGAATAAGATCAAGGGTATCGATAAAAAAGATAAAATATTGCTTTGGACTGGGGGTATATGGAACTGGTTTGATGCCCAAACACTTATTTTGGCAATGGACTTACTTAAAGATAAACGCCCCGACATCAAACTGGTATTCTTTGGTACAAAACATCCAAATCCTCATGTTGCAGAAATGCAGGAAGCAGTAGACTCAATTGCTCTGGCTAAACGTTTAGGCCTGCTGGGCAAAACTGTCTTTATAAATGAGGGTTGGGTTGACTATTATAAGCGAATTAATTATTTACTTGAGGCAGATATAGCAATTAATACCACTAAAATAACCGTAGAATCAGAATTCGCACATCGCACACGAGTATTGGACCATATTCTTACCGGGCTACCCACCATTGCAACCAAAGGGGATTATCTATCGGATGAAGTGATTGAGATAAAGAAACTTGGCATAACTGTGCCGGCTGGAGATAAGGATGCGATAGCAAAAGCGATTATCGATATTCTCGAAGTCAACAATTACAGAGCCTTCAAACAAAATGTGGAATCTATAAAAAGCAGCTATGATTGGCGTGTCGTCCTTGCGGAATTAAATTCCGCCCTAGAGAAAAATCTACCAAAGCTTGACCATGTTGTAGTCAAGAAAAGTAAGACATTCCCTAATTCTAGAGCATTTAAAACCGCTAAAAGGATAACGCCTGTTTTTATTAAAAAACTTATTATAAGAACATTTCGTTATGGCAACTAATAAACCGCTTGTTTCCATTGTGATTTTAAACTGGAACGGTTTAGAAGACACCAAGATTTGTCTTGATAGTGTTAGAAAACTCAACTATCCAAATTATGAGATTATACTCGTTGACAATGGTTCTAAATTAAAAGAAAAAGAATACCTATCAAAACTTAAAGACATTATTTACATCGACAATCCAGTTAATCGCGGCTTTGCTGGAGGACAGAGTGATGGCTTTAAGCAAGCTCATGGATCGTATATTTTATTACTTAATAATGATGCGGCGATTGGGTCCGATTACCTTTCCAAGGCTATGCCATTATTTGAAGATCCTCAAGTAGCTGTCGTTGGTGGACGTTCCTATTTTTGGAATAATGAATACCCTTTGTTCAATGAATCAAACATGTTCTATTCATATATGGAGGTTAACGTTTTCTCAGCCGAGACAACATTGTTAACTGAAGATGCGGGCGTACCGCAAATGGTAAATACCGTGTCAGGCTCAGCAGTATTGGTTAGGAAATCCGCTGTCGATCAAGTTGGATACCTCTATGAACCTTTTTTTGCCTATTATGAAGAGACTGATCTTTTCGCCAGGATGAAACGTGCTGGGTATAAGATTATGTATAGCCCTGATTTGTGTATCTGGCACCGAAATGGAGCAAGTTCTGGTGCTCAAAATTCCTCATCTTTTTTCTACTACCACATATTTCGTAATCGTTTTATTTACGCAATGCGCAACTTTGAAACTTTCTATTTAAGACGGTTTCTTATTGCATACTACAAATTGGCCGTAATCTCTATTTTCCAAATATGGAGAGGGCCTAGCCAGAGAAGATTGGGAATAGCATATGCAAAGGCATTAGTAACTAACTTAGTCAGAATAATTCCAATATATATAAACCGACGAGCACTCACGCGACAACTTGGTCAAACAAACTACTGTGAACAAATACTTAGTGAACAACTCAAACTTAGTATCGTACTTGACGCTAGAGACCAGACGGCTGTCCAACTGAAGTCTGTCGTAGAAAAGTGTAAAAATGACGTTAATCCATATCATGAATATGTTTTAGTCATAAACGATTCCCAAAAGGATAACTCATCTAGTTTCGATAATAATGTTCGATTTGTAATTGATAGGCACTACTTCAAAACTCATCCAATTAATTTGGGGTGTCTGTCGGCGAGGATGCCTTGGTTGGTTATAGGGGCAATTGAAAAACTGCCCGATGTGGCTGCTTATCATGCAACTATTAGTGGCACATTACGAACAAATACTACCGTTGTCATCCTTGACAGTAAACTGGATTCCATGGCAATTTCCAAAGATTACTATCAAAAAATTGGCGGGCTAAGCCGACATCCTTCCAACCTGGATGAAAATCTCAAATATGTTTCACAATACTCCTCAATAGATAAAATGATTAACCATGATGTACCCAGTATCTCGGAGTTAACTGACAAACAAGTTAAAGATATTAAGGATCAGATATCCTATAACAATTATCTGTTAAAAAGTCGTGTAGGTAGTTGGTGGGCTCATTATATTTCCCATCACTACCATATTTTTCAAATTAGTAAATTAATTCAGTGGTGTTTTAAACCATCTATACCAATCAGGTTAAAGCTCGGACGAACAAAGAATTTAATATTATTTACCCTAACTCTAAAAAGGAAAAAGCTAGCTACAGAATTAAGGCATATCAGAAATGAGGTGCAAATACACAGCAAATACCATGGAACCATGGTTATTAATGCTCAGCAACAATTACGGCTTAGAAAAATAACTGATAATTTAATAAAAAATATTTCTGATATACCTGTTTTTATTATCTGTTTTGAGCGCGTTCAGTCGTTAAAATTGCTCGTGTCATGGTTAGAAAACGTCGGGCTTAGGAAAATAATTTTTATTGACAACGACTCATCTTATCCTGAGTTAATCGACTATTACAAGCAGTCTAATTATCAATTATTGAGGTTATATAGAAACATTGGTCATACTGTACCATGGAGTTTAAGTATTATTCGTATCTTAGTTCCTAGCGACTACTACATTGTTACGGATCCGGATATTATACCTACACAAAACTGTCCTTCAGACGCCATAATGCACTTGGCATCGATACATAAACTTTTCCCTCTTTATCAAAAAGTTGGGCTAGGGCTTAAGATTGATGACCTGCCCGATTATTACCCGCTCAGGAATGACGTTATTGCTTGGGAGAGACAATTCTGGCAAACCCAACTAACTGAAAATATTTATGACGCTGCCGTAGATACAACTTTTGCATTATATAAACCATTCACATTTAACTACACTCTCACGCCAAGTCTACGAACTGGCGATCCCTATATGGCACGCCACTTACCATGGTATGTTGACCCTAGTAAACCAGATAAGGAAGAGATATATTACCGACGTCGAGCCAACAAAAATATTACTTCTTGGAATGTTGATCAGTTGCCAGAACGATATCAAAAGGAAATGAATAATGCCTAAGCGCTCTCTAAGCGGTATTGATTTGTTGGTGGTCACCCATTCTGAAGAACTAAGCGGAGGTGCCGAAGTAGCCTTGTTGTCCTTTACTAAATACCTATATAAACAAGGACTAAAAATTCATATTGTCTCACCTTATAAGGGAGGGTTTACAAAACAATTAAAACAATTTGCTCCAGATATACCAATTACCTATATTTACCAACCATGGTGGGTATTTGGGAAAGTTGGGCCTCCAGAATTTAAATTTACAAATGACGACCACACTAATAACATAACCTGCAGTCTCGTTGAGTTAATAAATAAAACAAGACCTGCATTATGTATAACCAATACAATTACAATACCTTGGCTAGCCTATGCTTCAGCTCTAACAAATACCCGTCATGCTTGGTTTTTACATGAAATGGCTTTAGGTTCTAGGACATTTTTATCGAGACCCGCTCTTTTTCAGACCATTGACATGCTCTCGGACAAAATATTTTGTAGTTCACAATATACAGCCCATTATTTTGAAGAGTTCTTCGTAAACAATAAAGATATTGGAGTAGTTTATCCTTACTCAGAGAAAAAGATACCTGATAATAATTCACCATCTCCATTTGATATCAAATCGAATAGATTTATCTTGGTTGGAGCAGTCAGGCAGCTTAAAGGTCAATATGATGCAATCCAGGCAATTAAACGATTAAAAGATAACGGCGTAGTAGCACAGCTAATTATCTTAGGACCAGTTGATGAACAAGATTATTATAAACAGCTAATTAGGTACTGCAAAAAGAATGGCATAGAAAAAAACGTTAAATTTCTTGGCAGAAAAGATAATCCTGCAACTTTCGTGAATCATGCTGACATAGTATTAATGTGCTCCGAAGGGGAATCTTTTGGGCTTGTTACTGTCGAGGGAATGTTACTTGGGAAGCCAGTGATTGGTGCAGATAGCGCGGGAACAGCAGAGATAATTAAAGACAACAAAACAGGACTTTTATACAAACCCCACGATATTAATGAACTCGCGGATAAAATGAGTCTGTTGATAAACAATAAACAACTCGCTAGTTCAATAGGCGAAGCGGCAAAAAAAGATGCTGAAAGACGCTTTTCCGAAGAAAGTTGTTATCAAGATTTCATAAAATATTATCGTACAATGCCAAAAGTAAAAACTGCCCTAAATTTATCACCTTTAAGTAGCATAATAGAAGATCACCAGGCAGTTATTGATGGGCTTAATCATGCCTTACAAGATCGAGACAAAAGACTAAATAATATATTGAATAGCAAAACTTGGCGCCTCTTAAGAATGCTTCGTAAAATAATATTTTTTAAATAACACTGATGTGGTCTATGTCATTTTATGATTTCACTAATCTTTAGTCGTTGCTACGTCGATTTAACGTACAATATATTACTTTAGATTAGTGTCGTCTATTAGGGCTATTTTCTCTTTATTATAGATTTAACTATCGTTTTAACTGGATGCTTGTGTATGTAATCAAGTTTGCCATTTAGCCGAGTTATTTCTTTAGTAAGCATATCATTGCTGCTATTAAGGTCAGCTACGAGTCTGTGTAGAGGCTCAACTGCGTTGGCAAAATAACTTTCGTATAAATCAATTGGGCCAAACTGAAATCGTATTGGTTTGATAATATCACTCGCTTTCGCAAACCCTACGATTTGGAATGCTGCAGCTTCTGGTTGATGCATAATATGAAAGAATTTTTTCTCAGGTTTCAAGCCTATTTCATTAAGATAACTTTCAATAAATTTATTTGGATAGTCCTTTTCGACATAATCTATTTTTTTTATTTCATAACCAGCTTCTGCAAAAATAGTTTGAATTTCTTTTAGAGTATAGAAGTGTAAATGTGTTTTATCTAAAATTCCTGTTTCGGTGTAATCGAATTCGCCCTTAAGTAATTGCAGCCTAATCATTAAATACGCCATGTTGGGTATCGAAAATACAACCATTCCGGAAGGTTTTAATAGTTTTTTGATTTTTTTCAGCACTTCAACTGGTTGCGATAGATGCTCAATAACATCTCCAAAATTAATTGCATCATACGTATTATCGATACTATGCAAATTATCTGTTTCTATATTTAATTTATATAATTTTCTGAGTTTATGGCTGGCAAGTTTGGCATCTTCTTCGTTTAATTCTATTCCATCTACAGTACATCCATGCAATCGAATAAGTGCATCACCGAAATTTCCACTACTACAACCGACATCCAGAACTAATGATCCTTCTGGGATCATATTGAGTGCTTTATACCATGAATTATTAGTATTTTCTGGACTAAATAAACTATCACTATAATTCGACATATATAAATTACTTCGCTTTTTTATTTACTCTACTAGACGTTGTATTTCGATAGTCCCAATTTTCTAGTAAACCTATCGTGGGTACACCTATTTGTCGATGATATGGTGCGTTTATATTAGCTTTTTCAAAAACTACTATACTGTCATAAAAATGGACACCAAACGTGGATTTAGTAAAGTCATCAACACGAAGACTCTCGGTGTCTCGAGAGTGCCATGCATTTAACTGATCAACTAGTTCTTTTGACTTTTCAATAAATGTTCCTTGTTTTCGTAAGCCACCCCCAAATTCATGCCAATAACTTGTGTGTAAATCTTCTGCTAAATATATTCCACCTTCTTTTACGTATGGATAGGTAACTTGAAGTGTTGATAGTTGTTGATGCATAGTATGACCGCCATCATCAATTACTATATCGACTTGACCAATTTCCTCCATAAGCTGTTTTAAAAAATCCACATCATCTTGGCTCCCGATATGAATTTCTATCTGTGTTTCCTCTAATTTTTGACATTCAGGATTAATGTCTACTCCAATAATTCGAGATTTGTTACCAAAATAATTTTTCCACATTTGGAGAGACCCACCATGGGAAACACCAAATTCAAGTACTACTACTTGAGTATTCCGAAATTTATTAAAATAAGCGTGATAAATATCAAAATAGTGTACCCATTTATGAATTAGATGGCCTTTGTTCGATTCAAAGAATTTTATTAATGGGTTGCCATTATGTTTTTTTAGCATTCGTAACCCATTCGTTTTTTAGTCTGGCAATACCTTGGTCAATAGCCTCAGGATCTAATCTGATAATAAATTGTGGACCATAATCCAAAAATTCTATAACATCGTGTTTTGTTTCCCCAAATAATCCTGCCATTAAGTGATACTTCCCTGAACCTATATCTAATTTGACTCGATATTCGGCATTATTTTCACTGAGGTTAATTTTTGTATCAAAAGTATTCGTTCCAAACACAAATTCGCCACTATTTTTTATAATAGCTACACCGACATTTTTTACTCCATCAACATTTTTGGGCCAATTAACCCTAACCTTCATCTCGTCACCTACATTAAATGCCTCTTTTCTGCTTCCATTTTCACCTAAAATTGCTAGCTTTATTGCTGATTCTTTTAGTTCGTTGTTGTCACCCTCTAGGTTAGATTCAACTAGCTGAGCATTTAGACGTGAATACTTACCAGCTATGATATTAGGATCACCAAAATCGACAGCCACTCCGTCATCTATAAGCATAGCTTTGTTACAGAATCGTCGAACTGTATCCATACTATGTGTTACAAGTACAATGGTTTGCTTTTCGGATTTATAATTTTCAAATACATCGATACATTTCTGTTGAAATGCCTCATCGCCAACAGCTAAGACTTCATCCAAAACTAATATGTCACTTTTTGCTTGAATCGCGATTGAGAATGCTAATCGAACTTGCATACCAGATGAATAGTTCTTTAGTTTTTGATCCATGAAACGCTCTATCTCTGCAAAAGCCACAATGTCATCATACATTGCACTAACTTCTTTACGGTTAAAACCAAGTAGCGCACTATTTAAATATACGTTTTCCCTTCCCGTAAGCTCAGGGTTGAACCCAACTCCTAATTCTATAAATGGAGTCAGTTTACCATTTATATTAATGATCCCAGAATCTGGTGAATAGATGCCCGCCAATAGCTTTAATAAAGTACTTTTTCCGCTACCATTTCGACCAACAATGCCAAAAAAATCGCCTTTTTTAATTTCAAATGTGATATCCTTGAGGGCTTGTTGTTTTTCAAACGATCGTTTACCACCTTTAAATAAATTTATAAATGCACCCTTAAGAGAAGATTGTTTTTCGTGCGGTAGCTTAAATGTCTTATTAACTCCTACTACCTTAATTGCGATGTCATCCATAATTAAATATCCTCTGCGAAAGTCTTTGATTTCTTACGAAAATAACTAACACCAATAATGAAAACAATTATAAGTATTAAAAAGGGTATCAATCTTGCAAAAGTTGAATGAACGGCACTAGATAGAGTGTAAGTTTGGTCAGTAACTATTACATACCTAGCAGATTGTACGGCTTGCGTTAGGGGACTCATAAATAATATTTCTCTTACGATAGGCCAGTGAAGTTTAGACACCGGGTAAAGAAGTGGGGTTAGGTAAAACAGTGCTTGGCATATAACTTCCCAGATATAGCTTATGTCTCGGTAGTTTACAAAAGCAGCCGATAAGAAGAATGCCAACCCTAGACCAAAAATGTATATTTCAAACATTATTAAAGGCAACCAAATAATATTCATTGTCACACCGACATGATTTAGGATCATAAATACGGCTATAACGATAAAATTCAAAAGTAAACTGATTACTCCAGATAAACTACTTGAAACGACAATTATCCATCGAGGAATTTTTATTTTACGGATTAAGTCTCCCCTCCCTACGATTGAGCTTAAAGACCCTGAAGTAACTTCTAGGAAGAAATTCCATAATATTATTCCGACAAGTAGATAGACGGCGCTGTGTGGTACGCCATAATTAACTTTTAAAAATTTTATAAACACTAAATATAAAATAGAAAATAATAGCAGCGGACGAAGAAGTGACCAAGTATAGCCCAATACAGAGCCCTGATAACGAAGCTTAAAATCGGTTCGGACTAGTTCTGCCAGCAAAACTCGGTTTTGCTTGGAGAAGATACGTTTTAACATTAGATATGGCGTATTATAGGTGAAGAATGGTTAGATGTCGATGAATGACGTAGCGGTAATTGTTCTCAACTGGAACGGAAAAGACGTATTAAAACCTTGCTTGGACTCTTTACTCGCTCAAAGTTTACACTGCGGTGTTTTTGTTGTAGAAAATGGTTCATCTGATGGCTCGCTAGAATACCTTCGAGAAAATTACCCTCAGGTGCAACTTATTATAAATAAAGTGAACCTAGGATTTGCTGGAGGCGCTAACTGTGGCATTAGAGAAGCAATAAGAAGGCATTTTGATTATGTGGCATTACTAAACAATGATGCTTACGCCGACAAACACTGGCTTAAAAACCTTATTTCAATATTAGATGATCAGCCTGAAGCAGGTATTGTAACTTGTAAACTTATTCACGCCGATAAGCTTCGCCTCGATAGCACTGGGGACCAATATACGGTCTGGGGGTTACCTTTCCCTCGTGGTCGAGGCGAACCTGTAAGTACAAAATACGATCAAAAAACTAACATTTTTGCCGCTAGTGGCGGAGCTAGTGCTTACCGACTTAAAATGATCGAAGAAATCGGTTTATTTGACGAAGACTTTTTCGCTTATTACGAAGATGTCGATATTAGTTTTCGAGCACAACTGGCGGGCTGGAAAGTCAGTTACGCAGCTGATGCTTTGGCCTATCATCAGATTGGCGCCAGTAGTAGCAGAGTTAGGGGGTTTACTACCTTCCAAACCATTAAAAACTTACCTTGGCTGGTTATCAAGGATGTACCTAAAGGGTTGTTACATACGGTCTGGCCTCGGTTTTTGCTGGCTCATGCCATGTTTTTGGGCCGAGCTATTCTGCGTGGGCACGCTTGGTCGGCATTCAAGGGTTTAGCTGTCAGCTTACAAAAAATACCCAAAAAACTGGGTGAACGTCGTGTTATACAATCAAAGAGAACCGTCAGCAGTTCATATATAAGTAGTATGCTGACTCATGACTTACCACCAAATGCTTCTAATTTACGAAAACTACGCTCTTGGTGGTGGAATATAAGAGGGAAAAAATGAAAAAAATCGTCATCGATGCCCGCTCACTACGAACTAGTACCGGTCGATATGTGGAACTTTTATTACATTATCTACAAGAAGTAGATACCGATTTATCACATCGCTATGTAGTGTTATTAAAACCAAAAGATATGGACAGTTGGGAACCAACCAGCAAGCGTTTTACTAAAGTGGCTTGCCGCTATAAAGAATTTACCTTTGCTGAGCAAGTAGGCATATTCGGACAATTAATTAAACTTGGCCCTAATCTGACACACTTCGCGATGGTTCAACAGCCAATCTTGTACCAAGGCAAGGTCGTAACAACAATGCACGATCTAACGACTCTACGCTTTGATAATCCCTCTAAGAATAGTTTTATATTCAAGGTTAAACAGCAAGTCTACCGCTGGGTTAACTATATTTCAGCCCATAAGTCCAAAGCGATCATCGTTCCGTCTGAATATGTCAAAGATGACGTAGCCCGGGCTATGCGGCTGAATAGTCGGAAAATTACCGTAACTTATGAGGCGGCTGAGCCGATTGAGGACCCGGCTGAGCCGATTGAGGACCTAGTTGATATTAAATTCATAATGTACATTGGTCGGCCTAATCCGCATAAGAATTTAGATCGCTTAATTGAAGCTTATTCACAACTCAAAACAGATATGCCTGAGCTTCATTTAGTACTGGCCGGCAGACGCGATAGTCTATACAAACATTATGCCCATGATGTTGAGCAAAAAGGTATCCCGGATGTGCATTTCACCGGTAAAATTAGTGACGGTCAGCTGCGTTGGCTATACGAGCATACAGCAGCTTATGTTTTTCCGTCTCTTTCCGAAGGCTTCGGGCTGCCAGGGCTAGAGGCCATGGCCCATGGTGCTCCGGTAGTCAGCAGTAATGCTACCTGCTTACCGGAAATATACGGAGAAGCGGCTTATTATTTTGACCCTCTCGATACCGAAGCTATGATAAAAGCAATCAAAGCCGTACTTACCCGATCTGATACGCGCGCCAGATTAATAGAGGCTGGTTATAAACAAGTTAAGAAGTATTCCTGGAAGAGAATGGCCGAACAAACCCTGGAAATCTATAAACAAGTTCTTCGCGAAGTATAAATTGAACATTACTACTATTTTATAGAATAATCTTGCATTTATATGATGTTTATGCTAATATATTAGCTATGAGTGAACAAAATAAAGATTCTAAGCCTAATTACCCAGTTCAACGTAAATTGCATAATAAATTGATACCTGTTATCGCTAGTCTAGCTACATTAAGTGCTGGTGGTGGTGTTGCTTTAGCTGGCGACATCGTACAACATGGAGAAAATACGGCTCTAACACAAAAAAATACCACCCTCACACAAACCGACAATATCTTAAGACATAACTTGGGCATAGCCGAGGCAGATAACCTGGCTAATGCCAACCAATTAGCCACCGAGCAGGCCACGAATCTTACTACCGCCTTAGCAAACGGTGAGACGGTAACTGTCGCCATCTTTGATGGTAAATTAGAGCTAAATGGCAAAAACGGTCAGCCGATACCAGCTAGTCCGGCTGAGCCTAAACAGGAAATTGTCGATCCAATAATCCTGTCCACGATTGATGGTCAAAAAGCTAATAGTTTTAGCGATGTCGCTTATTTCGGTGTTCAAACCCAAATCCAAGAGATGTTTAGCCCCTTGAGTATAGTATCAGAGCAATATACGGCCAACAATTACACTGTCGTTCCAAATAATCCCAATCAACCAATAAAAGTAGTCGAGCTATACGAACAGGTAGATAAATATGGTTATAATATTTACGCTTTCGACCCTACCACCAAAAGTCCTCTATCCAACCCAGATGGTAGCATTGTAGAGATTGGTCAACCTGTCAATATTGATATTAAACCCTAGTACTTAGGTTTATTCTTAAGTCTTATTACGTTTTTGTACTACTTTGTTAGTCTGCCATTCCGGCAAATGGCCTACAGCGTTATTTCAGACATTTGTTATTTAGTCTAGATAAGCTTGTAGTACAATGAAACGAATTGGAGAAGTATTTTTAGTATGAAACTAGTAGTTATTATCCCCTGTCTTAACGAGGAACAAACACTACCGATTGTTCTTGGTACCATTCCAAAGCAGATTGCCGGAGTTGATGATATAGAAATTCTAGTGATTAACGACGGCTCCACCGATAAAACCGTAGAGGTTGCCAGAAAAGCCGGCGTTAAAAACTTTATTCATCATGCCCGTAACCGCGGGCTTGCGCTAAGTTTGCGCGACGGTATCCGTGGTGCCCTGGAACTCGGCGCCGACATTATTGTTTTAACTGACGGGGATAATCAATACCCACAAGATAGGATTCCTGATCTTGTAAAACCAATATTAGACGGTCAGGCTGATACGGTAATCGCCGATCGCCAGGTCCATACGATTGATCATTTTTCTCCGACTAAAAAGTTCCTGCAAAAATTCGGCACACGCGTATCAAACGCTGCTGCCGGCACTAATATCCCGGACAGCACTAGTGGCTTCAGGGCTTATTCCAAAGAAGCGGCCATTAAGCTTAACCTGGTCGGGCGGTTTAATTTCGCCATGGAAAATAATCTGCAGTTTGGCTTTAAACGCCTGGCGATCGCTACTATTAAAATTAAAACTAACGGTAAAACACGTGAGTCACGACTATTTAAATCCTCGTGGGAGCATATTCGAAAATCATTAGTGGCACTATTTAATTCCTATACTATGTATAAACCCTACGCGGTTTTTCTGACGCTTGGCTTTATACTGCTGGCCTGCGGGCTGATCCCCTTTGTCCATTATCTATATATTTTAGTCATTAATCGGCAGCCTTTTGGTACCCACCACCTGCAGTCGCTGCTGGTCGGCACGGTGCTGCTCAATGCTTCGTTTATCTCTTTTACACTTGGTATTATCGCCAATTTAATTCGGATTAACCGAACGCTGATTGAAGACGTCCTGGAAGAACAGCGGCGCCACAACTACAAGATATCAGTTAAAAAACCAGACACCCGTGGAGTAAGTCTTTCTACCCTGCACCACGACGTGCTTGACAATCGAACCGGCGACGTTATTGACTTTGGTGACAGTTTGGTTCGGCCAATACCAACTTTGGTCGCTCCGCGTAATAAAGGTCAGGAAACCGCCTCCCTGCAAAAACAAGGCCAGCGCAATAA
>Ga0181520_10003803_pt1 | contig 26076 bp, 20 predicted proteins | sample PEATcosm2014_Bin_29_FD_132451 | JGI IMG/M metagenome (GOLD analysis project Ga0181520, IMG submission 132451) | Peatland microbial communities from MTU Mesocosm Facility, Houghton, MI, USA - PEATcosm2014_Bin02_30_metaG | ecosystem: Environmental > Terrestrial > Soil > Wetlands > Peat | place...
AGGAGGCCTTTTTTTCAACGCCTGTCCGCCTGCCAATGCGGCGCCTGCCTGCCCCTCCCTGTGTCGGGGAGGGGCAGGAAATTTCGGCGGGAGCCGAAATTTCCGGGGAGAGGTCTGCGCGACCAACAATGAGCGCAATTCTGCGCCATTTGAAACATCGCGGCTCTTAATCCTAAAGCCTATGCCGCCACCGGGAGGGGCGGCCGAGCGGCTCATCAGCACGCAGTCCGGGTCACGTAGATACGCCTGAACCAAAAAGTATAGATCCCATCGGTCCCATACGTCCCATGTTTCCCATAACTCCCATCGCGTCGAATGACGAGTGACCTCGAACAAGGGGCGCCGACCGGCACTGAGCGGCGAAGGCCGCTCACACCGGCCCCTCTCCGCGTCGGGGAGGGGCGGAAAATTTCGGAACCCGAAATTTTCAGGGGTCGGCGCGACGAGTCGCGCATCGAGCCGGTATTCATGCGAGAGGCTCGACACGACGCGCCAGAATCCCGTGACGATCGTTCCGGCCGATCCTGTCCATCGCCATCATCCTGTCCATCCTGTTAAAATGATGCCCTAAAATTTCACCTCAAAACGGCGCGCCCAGCCGCCGCACAACCTCGCCCAAACCGAAGCTCGCCGCGTTGGCGATGTACGACGCCGCCACCGCCGGCCAGAACGGAATCGGCCGCGCCAGCAGAAAGAACGTCACCGCTTCCAAGATGCCCACAAGCAACTCGCCGGAGATGACGTAGATCGTCCACGGGCGCATCGTCAGCACGAACATCGGGCAGATCGCGGCGAACCACGTCGCCGCCGTCAACGCTCGCCACGCGCCGCGGGCGACGCCCGGCCAGACGAACCACAGCAGCGGATGCGTGTACGCCGTGCCGGCCAAGCTGCACAGCGCGCCGCGTCGAATCGAAACCCAGCGCATCGACAGCAAGACCCAGAACGGCATCTCCACCGCAAAGCTGAAGAGATACGACAAAAACCAGCGCGTCGTGTGCGAAATCGGCAATCCCCCTTCGCCCTATGGCGACGGCATGTTTTTGGCGGCGCGCAGTTGGCGCCACACGAGCCACGCCATGCCCGCCCCGACGGCCAGCAACGCCGCCCATAGCCAACCCGCGTAGCGCTCGCTCCACGGCTGCTCGGCGGGCGCCTTGTGGTGCGCCGGGTTCGCGGCGATCGCGCCCGCCGCGGCCGGTTGCACGCCGGCTTTGCGCAGGTCGCCGACGAAGCGCGCCAGGTCGTAGGTCGGCGCCGTCGCCGCGTCGTTGCCGAAGTACAGGTTGCACGCGCGGCCCGGTTCGGCCTGGAATTGCAGGGCGACGGGTTCGCGAAACAACAGCACGCCGCCGATCGTCAGCGGTTTGTCGTTCTCGTTGTCGATGCGAAGCTGAAACAGCCGCTCGTTCGCGCCGTGCAGATGAACGGCCAGCGATTCGTCGTCTGCCAGTCGATAAATCAAATCGCCGCCGAGCGGCGTCCACGGCACGTCTTCTTCCTTGTCGAACCCCGCGCCGTCCTCGCGGGTGACGCGCACGGTGCGTTTCTCGCTGTCGCGGGCGAAGATCGTCACGCGGCGCCAGAAGTTCGGATCGGCGACCGCCAGCTTGATCGTGCCGAGCCGCTCATTCCGCCCGCCCGCGTCGATCGCGACGACCGTTTGCGTCTTGTCCTCGGCGATGCTGTTTTTCACCGGCGATACCAAGATTTCCGGCGGGGCTGCCGCGGTTCGGCGCAGCGTCGCCGCCTCACGGATTTCGAGGCGCGCCGGGTCGTCGGCCCCGTTGAAAACCGTGACGCGCAAATAACGAAAATCGTTGCGCGGCAGGTCGACGCGCTTGACCTCGAAGCCGCCGGCGCCCGCGGCGCGGTACAGCAGCGCGCCGCTGCGCACGATTTTCCACGTCTTGCCGTCGTCGCCGCCCTCGACGCGCACGCGCCGGCGGAAATCGACGCCGGCCGTGTCGACTTCGATTTCCTCCTTGAAAATCTTCTCGCCGAAATCGGCGACGACCGCGCTTTCTTTGTTGGGCGCGTACGTGCGGTCGAACAACGTCGCCGCGATTTTCTCCGTCGCGATCCGCCGCCCGCGCTGCACGACCACGTACGGGATTTCCGCGCCGGTGGCGGCGTCGGCGAGGCGCAGATCGGCCAGATCGCCGCGTGCGGCGTCGAGGATCGCCGGCGGCAGCTCGGCTTCGCGCAGGCCCGACCCGGCGCCGGCGACGGTCACCGGGGCCAGGCTCGACCAATTCGCCCACGGTTGCTCGGCCGCGAGGCAGGCCGCCGCGATCGCCAGAACGGCGAGAAAAACCAGCGCCGCGGATTTCATGACGGCGTCCCTCCCGCGGCCTGCAACCGCTTTTCCGCCAATTGGTAAACGAACGCCGCGCCGATCATCAGCGCGCCCACGCCGAAAAACGCCCCGATCCGATACAACGGCGACAGGCCGCTCATGTCCACCAGCACCAGTTTGGCCAGCGTCACGCCGAGCAAGCCGAGCGCCGCCAGGCGCGCCGGCCGCAGCCGCCGCCAGAAGCCGATGACGAGCGTCGCCAGGGCGTACAGACCCCACGTCACCGTCAACAGCGCCTGCCCCAGCGACCAACCGCTGCGCCGGGCTTCCGTCACCTGTTTCGCATACCGGTGGACTTCGAAACTGAGCGCCACCAGCAGCAAGAACGCCAGCAGCGCGACGACCGCTTGCGTCAACGCACGTTCACTGCCGCCGATCGCCGCCGACGCGCGCCGGGCCAGGAGCGGATAAACGGTCAACGCGCCGAGGGCGACCAGTTGCGCCGCGAAGCGCAGGTTGAGGAAGATGGCGTAATCCGCCGGCTGCGTTTCGAAGTAATCCGCGAAGGCGAACGCCCAGCCGACCAGCCAGAAAACGAAGCCGGCGGCGCGCAAATCCGGCAAGCGGCTGCGGAAGCCTTCGCGGAAATAGGCCGCGGCGCCGAGCGACCAGATCGCGACGGCCGCCGGAATCGTATAGGGCGGCGAAGCCGTCTTCGCCAGCGCCAACCAGTAGTGCAGAAACTGCATGATCTCGCCGCTCACGATGACCAGCAGCGTCAGCCCGCCGGCGATCGACGCGGCTTCGCGCGCAACGATGTCCCAATGCGCGCCGTCGTCGCTTTGCAAACGGAAGTGCAGCGCCGCATACGCAAAGGCCGACAGCGGCACGACGACCGCCCCGCCGAAGGAAACATTCAGGAACAAGCGGAAAAATTCGTTGTGCAACGGCCAATTCACGGCGAACAGGCGAATGATCGCGGTCGCCAGCACGGCCAGACCGCCGAGGCGCGCCGGGAGGTAACGGAACCGGTAGCCCAGGTAACAAAGCGCCGGCGCTTCGATCGCCCACGCCAGCATGACGCCGTGCACCTGCAATTCGAGCGGCGCGGCCATGGTGACGAAGATGACGGCCAACGCGATGAACCCGAACAACGATTTCGCGTCCGCCACGGAGCGTCGGGTCACGGAGCCGAGGGCGATGTAGCACGCGGCCATGAACAACGCGACGAATCCGAGCACCCAGCCGTACGCCGCGTGCAACATCTCGTAGGCGAACGCAAACCAGACGACGGCGTTGGCCATCGCCAGCAGAAAGCGCTCGATGGGGATCGGCGTCTTCCGCCGCAGGTGGTAGACGAACGGCAACGGCAGAAAAATCAGGAAGAACACGGCCAGCCACGGCAGCGTCGCCCAAAGCTGATCGACGTGGTAGAAGCGCGCGTGCCACTCGCCGAAGAGGAGCGCCGTGCCGGCAAAGGCCAGCACGTCGAGCGCGCGCCACTTGCGGAAAAACGCCACGCCGAACACCGCGAGGTCGAGCAAGGTCAGGTAGCCGCAGAGGGCGTCGCGCGCGTTCTCGCCGGTCGAGACGAAGATCGGCGTCAGGATGCCGCCGAGCAGCGCCAGAAAGGCCATCGGCAGCGCATCGTGCAAAACGGCGAGCGCCATGCCGAGCGCGGCGACGACGATGAACGAGGCGATCGCCAGCGCCCGCGGAATCAGGCTGTAAAAGCTGTACGCGGAAAAAATCGACAGGAACAACACGGCGAGCCCGAGGCCGACGAGCCCCTCGCCGAGCGTCGCCATGACTTTGCGGATCAGGCGGTCGCCGGCGAAGATCACCGCGAGGCCGCCGGCCAAACCCAGCAGGACGCGCGCGGTCGGACCGACCCAGCCGCTGTCAAAGGCATATTTGATGAAAAACGCCGTCGCCAAAAACAAGACGATCGCGCCCGCGTAGGTCAGCCAGCGCTTGCCGATCGCGGTTTCCCAGTCGATCGGCGGCGCGGGCGCGGCCGGCGGCGCACCCGGCGCGGTGGTCGGCCGCGCACTCGGCGCGGTGGTCGGCGGCGCGGGCGCCGCGGCCGGCGCGCTCGGGGCGATCGTCGCCGGCGGCGGGGGCGGCAGCGGGCTGACCCACACTCGTTCCGGTGCAGCCGCCGCCGGAACCGTGGCCGTCGCGACCGGCGCCGGACCCGGCGATGGCGCGGCCGGCGAGAAAATGCCCCGTTCGATTCGCTCGAGCCGCGACTCGATTTCCCGCAGCCGGCGGTCGGTCTCCTGTTGCGTCTTCCCGCCTTTTGCCGAACGGAAATAGGCGACGATTCCGAGAATCATTCCGCCGAGAAAGAAGGGTCCCGCGAGCAACGCCAAGAACAGATCGAAGATCTCGCTCATTATTGGCCGCCTCTCGGAGTTTCGTTCAACATAGCCGATTTTCGCGGACGAAAGCCAGCCACGGGCGGCGTCGCATTGCGATTTGCGTGGTGTCTCAGTTTGGAAAGTAGCGCGGCGAGTCGGCAAAAATGCAGTTGACGCGTTTGGTTTGCCTGTGGCATGCTCACGCCCGTTTTCCCGCGCGGAATTAACCGCGCGGGGGCCAAAGGGGGCGTGATGAAGTTTCTTGCCCGTGTTGAGTTAAACACGGGCCAGCCCAGCGTCGGGCGGAAAATCGACGCGGTAGCGGCGGAGGAACAGTTCCTCGGCCTTTTGTTTTCGGTGATCGATTGGCAGATGTAGAAACGAAAGGAGCGCTACAATGGACGAACTGGAAAAGAAGGAAAACACGATATGGAAGAAAATCAACGCAGTTAGCAACGGGACCGGCGGATTTGCCCGGGCTAATAGCGTTGACGAGACACAAAGTTGGCTCGGTCGGATCAAGAATAGGTTGCTCCGCTTCATCGCGGCGCGCTGGCGCGGTCTTGTCTGCGGCGGTATCGCCTTTGTGGCGATGATCCTGATTTTCGGGCCCGCCGGTTTTGCATTCGGTGGAACCGCGTATCACGTTGGCTGGTTGCTGTACGGTTTCGTTAGCATGTTGATTGGCGATTGGGTCGGACTCAGATGGCCCTCTGAATTAGCGCCGGCCTCAGCAGCATAGTACCCGTAAGATGAGATGAGCCCCGCCGCCGACCGTGGCGGGGCTTTTTTTTTGCCCGTTCAAACTGACCCAATACCCGGCCGTTGACGGGGCTTCCGGGGTGCGAATAGGCTGTAACGCATGTCCTCGGAAACTAAACACGAACCGACGAAGGCGGCATATTGGAGTCGCTTTCGATCCGTTCTTGCGCTTGCCGCTCGCAATCGGCAAACTTCTGACGCAGCCATGATGCGGATCCGGGCGCACTGTTTTTTCAGCTACTCACCGTGTTCGCCGCCTTGCCCCTCGTCCGCCGCTTCTTGATCGGTTGGCGATGGCGGGCCAGGGAGGCGAAGAGGTATCTGACCAGATTGTGGAACTTCTGCCAGCTTTCCGGCATCATCACGCCCAGGCGCTTGTCCGCTTCCTCCGGTTTCTTCATTTTCAGACGGCTCCGGTTGCTCGTCCCGATTCTTGAGATCCAATTCGCCCTGTTGTGCTGCCGGTTTGGCTATAATCAGTCCGTTCACCTTGGTGTCGCCCGATTTCTTCAACATATGGTCATTGTCAAACGTATGCAATTTGCTCACGCCAAGATGGATCGCCGTTGCGATATGGATTGCGTCTGGCGTTGGTAATCCAGGATCATAGTTTTTCTGTTTCCTTTTCCCCTTCTTTGGATAAGCAATGCGAAGATCGTGGGCGCGACGACAAATTCGGCTATCCGGGGCGACGACGGCAATCTTTCCATTTAACAGAAATTTGTTAAATAAGGCTTTGTTGGCGTCCGACAAATCTGTGTCGAACACCTCGACCCTTGTTATCGTCGAGGTGACGATGTTGGACTCATCGGCCATAAATTCGCCGACCGCTTTCTGCAAGCCCCAGTTTTCTGTTGGATCGGCCCTCTGTTCGCCCGTCAACCAAGCAATGAATACATTGGAATCCCAATAGTATACGGGCCTGGGTTTATTCCCACTCATCGCGCAATCTCCGAACCGCCTTTTCTGCCTCGACGCCCTTCGTTGCATTAGGCGCTATGGCGTGTAAATCGGCCAAAGACGGAAGTTCGTCGTCCGTCGGATGAACTTCAATGTCGTCAAGGTCTACCAGATGAGGGTATGGATCGCCAGCTTTATAGTGAAGCGTCCCGAAGACAGTAACATAGCGGTCGAGCCCCGTTCGCACCTTGGAACGCATTTCATCCTTGAAGACGCACGTGACACGCCGCGGCCCAGCTATCGGGGAAAGCCAAATCTGCCTCGTTTCATCGTGAAAATTTGCCTTATCCATCTTCCCAGATATGGAACCAATCTCCACTTCCTCTTTCGGCGCTATTTCTGCGGTCGGTTGAACGGTTTTGTCAACAATTACCTGGTTATCGTCAGCGCAAAACTCAAGCCGGCGAATCTTGTCGTGGTCAACCGGCCGTACAATATCTTCGTAAAGTTTTCGTCGCTTGCCCAGTCCTTCGAGGTTCGTTCCGGTTCTGAAGTGACGAATTCCCTCACAGACGCGCTGGTAAATCTTCGCTTCGATCACTGGGTCTTGGGACGCGGCGTTGCGCCTAACGCTAACGGTATACGGGCTGTCGTGCGTAATATCTACGATTTCGTAATCGCCGAGCGCCTGCCCTTCGGCGCTTACTTCCTTGTCTTCCGCAACCAGAGCGGCCTTAATGGCGGTCAGTTCCGCCGCAAAAACAGTTATAGAAACGCGCCGACAATCGTCATGTTGGCCGGCGAGAGATATCTTGAGCGTCGGATTTTTCCGTTCTTCAGTCTGGTTTGGCATAACCAGACCCTTTCTCTTGGCTACGCCACGTGCATGAGTGTCGGCAAAGCAACCGCTTCCCCTCGATCTTTTGGATTCCTTCAGCGCTCCGTGCGCCATCGCTAACACTCTGAGTATTATACTTGTGATGGAAATTCGCAAGGTGCAGGGAAACGTGCTTACCGGACAGATGCTGGTGGGTGCCGCCGAGCCTCCGCTTCCTGTTGCGGAAGGCGTCGTCAACGGTGTTTGTCCTCGCCAAGCGGACCGTTTCTTCGTCGGTTCGCGCATGTTCTTCTTGTGATTGGTTTTCGGCGCCGTGAGATGCGACGTCCCGACCGAACTTGTTGTTGAGTTTCGATTCGTCGGTGTCGGGGTGCGCGCCGGGCACGACGTGCGACCTGATGCCGCCGCAGGCGGCGGTGCGAAGTCGCTCGTGCAACCCGGTGCCTAGTCGTCCGGTTTTTTTAATACTTTTTTTTCCCTTAAGGAAATTACAGGCAAACCCTGCAAAACATGGCACGGTTCCCATGCGGACCTCCGTTTACCGACTTGGTTTCAGTTCCAAACCGAGCCGAACAACCCCTGTATTTTTGCGCTCTTTGCGGAATCCGCGCTCTTCGAGACAACGGCCAAAAGCCGTTTCGGTCATGGGGTGTCGGACGCCGGTTTTTTGGGCATGTACAGTGTAGGCTTCGAACAAGGATCTGGCCGGCGCCCGGCAATCGGGGCCGCGGTCGCAGCATTCGTTGAGGAATTCCGCCAGCCGATCGGACTCTTCGCGAAACTCGCCGGTCGCCGAATTCACGGTCGCCGTCGCGGGCAAGCCGTCATGCTGCCAGAGCAGGCAGCCTTCGAGCAGCCAGTTCAGGATGCCCGGCCGTTCGGCGTGCAGCTTTTCGATCAGCCGCTTGTCGCGCTCGGCTTCGGGAATGGTGACGTTGAACGGCACCAGGCGCAGCCGCCGCCAGAGGCCGTTATCCTGGCCGGAGACCAGCGGCTTGTGATTCGTCGCCATGACGATCTTGTGCGTCGGCATGAAGGTCCAGAAGTTTTCGTGCATGCGCCGCGCGCTGATCTCGTCGCCGCCGGTCAACTGCTTGACCAGCGATTCGGAAAGGCGGTCGCCGCGTTCGATTTCCGTCGCGACGGCGAGCCGCCGGCGGTACAGGTCGGCCGTCGCGGTCGGGTGCGCGTCGTTGTGCCGGTCCAGCAGCATCCCGGGCGCCGTTTGCAGGCCGTAGCCGCCGAGCACGCCCTTGACCGTTTCGAGCAGCACCGTTTTGCCGTTCGCGCCCGTGCCGTAAAAGATCGTCAACACGTGCTCGCGAACATCGCCGGTCAGGCAATAGCCGAAAAAGCGCTGCACATAGTCGATCAACGCCGCGTCGCCCGCGAAGATGCGCTCCAGAAACGTTCGCCAGAGGTCGCAACGCGCGGCCGGGTCGTAGGCGACGCCGGCGAGCTGCGTCAGCCGCCGGGCCGGATCGTGCGGCGACAATTCGCCGGTGCGCAGATCCAAAATGCCGTTCTGCAGGTTCAGCAGCATCGGCTCCGGTTCGAGGTCCGCCGGGCTGAATTGCATGTCTTTTTCGGCTTCCGCGGCCCGCACCATGGCGTCGATGCGGTGCACGTTCTCCGAGCGTGTGGCGTGCTTCCGCAGGGCGGCCCGCTGCTCCTCCGTCGCGGCGTCCTGGGTCTCGGCGTCGATCCGGCGCGTCGTCTGCTTCGCCATCGCGCGCACGCGGATCGCTTGCTCGTCGCGCGCCCAGCGCCGCCCGTCCCACGCATACCAGGTGCGCCAAACCGGAATGCAGCGGGCTTCGTGCCGATGCTGATTGGCGAACCGTTCGCCGTTGCCGATGTCGGTCAGCGGCGACGTGACCGGCGCCGGCGCCGGCGCGGCCAGCGGCGTCGCCGCGTCGAGCGCGGCCTGCCACGCGGCGGCGAAACCCGCGGGGCCGGTTTTCTTCAGCAGATCGTTCGGGTCTTTGACGCCGTCGAGCTGCACGAGCCGCGCCTCGCCCGTCCAGCGGCCGGAGTGAATGACCCGCGCGGCGTCCTCCGCAAATTGCGCGCCGGCGGCGTCGGGCTCCTGCACGACGTAAACGCGGGCGATGCCGCGCAGCAGTTCCGGCGAGAGCTTTTTCGCCATCGTCGCGCCGGGGAAGCCGAGCGCCGGGCAGCCGACATGCCAGAGCGTCCAGCAATCGCTCTCGCCCTCGACCAGGACGAGCGAGCCGGCCGCGCGGGCGGCGTCGAGCCGGTCGAGGCCGTACGGAATCAGCCCCTTGCCGGGGCCCCACGAACTGCCGTCGCCCGCCTTGAGCGCGCGGCGGCGCCGCTCGCGGAAGGTTTTGCCGCTTTCGTCGCGATACGGAATGATGACGCCGTGGTGCGCGTCGTCCCACAGCCCCAGCGAGCGCAGAAAATCCGCCGGCAGGCATTTGTCCTGCGCGAGCGCGGCGACGGTCAGCGGCGGGCCGGCCGGCGTTCTGCGCCGCCACTTCTCGCGCGCCGGCGCCGGAAACAGATCCTTCATCGACAGGCTCAGCGCCGCGACGATGTCCGGCGCCGCGCACCCGGCGAAACATTTCAACAGAATGCGGCCGTCGCCGCCCTCGCACACCGACAGCGACGCTTGCCGATCGTCGTGCGCGGGGCAACGGGCGTGCCACCCGTGGCTGTTTTTTCGCGGCGAATCCAAACGGGTCAGGAATTCGGAGACGTGCATCGGTCGCTCCTTTTGTTAAAGCTCACGCAACGGTCGGAAGATACTGGTCCGTGTCTTCCGTTGCGGCCCCCAGCCGCGCTTGAACGAAAAATTCAGGCTGCCCGATTCGATTTGCGCACTTGGCCAAGCGATAATTACATTTTGCCAAATGACTGAACAAAAGTCAACACTTTTTATGGCGATCGTCCAATTATTTTTCTCACTCGTCCAACTTCTTGATAATACTGTGCTTTTTCATGCCTTTCGCCGCGATAAGAAAGGCGGGCGTTGACGCGCGTTCGGCGAGTTTGCGGCAGTGAACGGCGGTTTTGCGGCTAGGCATCGGGGCGCAACCAAAGGTTTTTTTGCCACAGTACAGAGACCATTATTCCTGGTACAATTGCCGCGATTTTTTCAGCGGGGGCACTCATGAAAAGGCGGCTCGGCGATCGCTTGCGCATCGGCGCGTTGGTTTCCATTTGCGCCCTGCTTCTGACCGCCGCGTGCGGCGCCGGCAAATCCACCGGCGCGTCGACGCCGGTTGGGCCGGGCGACGACGACGGCAGCCCGTCCGTGGACATTGACGCCGTGGCATTGGTTTTGCCGGCCGGCGTCGCGCCGGCCGTGCGCCTCGCCGCGGAGGACGCGGCGGCGTTGCTGGGCCAGATCGACGGCCTGACCGCCGGCCTGGTCGAGAAAATCGCGACCGACGGCCGGACGTTCAACATCGCCGTGGTCGGCCCGGGCGTCGCCGCAGCGGTCTTCTCCGCCGCCGAACTGGCCGAGATGCCGGCGGAGTCGTTCCGCTTGCGGGCGGCCGGCGCGACGACGCTCGCCGTCGCCGGGGCCGACGCGCGCGGCCAGCAGTACGGCCTGTACGACGCGCTCGAGCGCCTGGGTTTCCGCTTTTTCCATCCGGAGCAGACGTACACGCCGCCGGCCTTCGACGCGAGCGGGCTGGCGAACCTCGATGTCTACGAAAAGCCGGATTGGGGCCGCCGCGGCTTCCACGTGCACACGATGCACCCGATCGAGGCGTCGGAATTCGTGCTCGTTCCCTCGCCGCAGCACCAGGTCTGGGCGCAGCATTTGATCGACTGGCTGGCGCGCAACAAGCAAAACTATTGGCAATTCGAGCTGCTGCGGACGGTCGATTACCAAAAGACCGCGCCCTATTTCACCACGCTCGTGAATTACGCGCATTCGCGGGGGGTCGACGCCGGCGTCGTCGTCACCTGGGTTTTCCAGCAGCAAAAGGCCTGGAAACTCATGCCCGCGACCGACGCCGAAAACAAGCCGGCGTTGGAAAAGAGCCTGGCCCAGATCATGCAGGTGGCGTGGGACCACATCAATCTGGAAATGGGCACGACGGAATTCACCTCGGTCAACGACAAGCTGCAAGTGGCGTGGATGAACGACACGGTCGCCTATCTCGCCGCGAATTATCCGAACACGACCGCGTCGGTGAAGGTCCATTGCTCGACGGGCCAGACCGCGCCGGACTACGGCAACATCAATTTCAATTACCTGGCGCAGTTCGCGGATAAGCGCATGGGCATTTACCCGCACTCGGTGATGTACTACGGGCTGCAAGGCCCGGCGCCGGTCTACGGCAACCAGAACCTCGACGGGCTGTATCGCTGGACGCTGTCGATGATCGACGGCGTGCGGAAGGTTTACTACTACCCGGAGACGGCGTATTGGGTCACCTTCGACATCGACGTGCCGCTGTTTCTGCCGCTCTACATCTACAGTCGCGCCGCCGACATCGCGCTGCTGCGCGACAAGGGCCTCGACGGCCAGGTCGATTTCACCTCGGGCCACGAGTGGGGTTATTGGCTGTCGGATTGGGCCGTCGCGCGGCTCGTGTGGAATTCGGAGCAGCAATGGACCGACGTCCTCGATTCGTTCGCCGCGATTTTCGGCGACCAGGGGCCGACGCTGTCGGCGATCGTGCGCGACCTGGCGCTGACCGAACAGAAATGGCTCATCAACGAGCAACTCGCGAGCTACCTGGCGGGCGAAGACACGTGGGACGAGCTGGGTTGGTGGCTCGGCGAAGCCACGTACCCGAAACCGGTGTTCTTCGCCGAACTGTACGGCTGGAACGAAGCGCAGGTCCAGGCCTTCCAGAACAGCGTCATCGCCAATCTCGACGGCCTGGAGGCGGATTTCGCGTCGCTGCTGACGCGCATCCAGAACGCGGGCGCCGGCATCCCGGCCGCCGCGCAACCCTGGTATCAGGAACTCGTCGATAGCTTCCACGTCAACCAACTGCGCGCCGCCCATCTCCATGCCCTCTGGGCCGGCGCCGCCGTCCGCCGCCTGAACGAACTCGGGGTCGCGCCCGACGGCGAGGCCGAGGCGCAGGAATGGTTCGCGCAGGCGAAAGCGCTCACCACGCAATATCAGGCGACCGTCCAAGCGCGCGAGGCGCACTACCGCTATCCGTTGTTCTACTCGACCGGCTGGCAGCGCAGCGTGACCGCCTACGACTACCGTTATCTCTATCAGGTCTCGAACGCGTACTGGTTCAAACGCGCCGAAGCGCAGGCGATCGACAAAAATTTCAATCCGTTTCTGATGAACCTCCTCGACCCGATTTGGTTTTTCTTCTAGGGACGTGAGCCTCTTGCAACAATACAGGTGCAAAAAGCGGCGTCACGCGCGGACCTCTCCCCGGAAATTTCGGTTCCCGAAATTTCCCGCCCCTCCCCGACGCAGGGAGGGGCAGGCCGGGCGCCGCATTGACACGCGGACCAGCGTTGAAGAAAAGATGCCTCGTCCGCAATTATCGAGCTGCCATTTTTGCAAGAGGCTCTCGTGACATGAAAAAACGACTCGGCGATCGCCCGCGGTCCGCGGCGCTGGTTTTGTTTCTGGCGCTCCTGGCGGCCTTCATCCGCGGGGGCGCGAACGACGCGCGCGGCGCGACGGGGGCGGCGTTGATGAAAGCGTTGATCGTGCTGCCCGGCGATGCGGAACCGTCGGTGCGGCTGGCCGCCGCAGACGCCGTGGCTCTGTTGAAACAGATCCCGGGCTTCGAGGCGGCCGTCGGCGCCGCGATCGTCGACGACGGCGCAACCTTCAACATTGCGCTCGCCGGCCCCGGCGTCGCGGCCGGCGCCTTCACCGCTCAGGAAACGGCGAACCTGCCGCCGGAGTCGTTCCGTTTGCGCCAAATGAGCGACCGCGTCGTCGCGATCGCCGGCGCCGACGCGCGCGGCCGGCAATACGCGATCTATGACATTCTCGAACGCCTCGGCTTCCGTTTTTTCCACCCCGAGCAAAGCTATGTTCCGCCGGCGGACAGCATCGCGTGGCCGAAAGGGCTCGACGTTTTTGAGAAGCCGGACTGGGGCCGCCGCGGCTTTCATTTCCACACCATGCACCCGATCGAAGCGTCCGAGTTTCTGCTCGTGCCGTCCGCGCAGCACAAAATCTGGGCCAAGCATTTGATCGACTGGCTGGCGCGCAACAAGCAAAATTATTGGCAATTCGAGTTGCTGCGCACCGTGGATTACGAAAAGGCCGCGCCGTATTTCACGGAATTGGTCGAATATTCGCACGCGCGCCAGGTCGACGCCGGCGTCGTCGTGACCTGGGTTTTCCAGCAACAAAAGGCCTGGAAACTTTTGCCGAACGCGCTGGCCGACCACAAAGACGCGCTGCACGCGGCCCTCGCGCGAATCATGCGCGTGCCGTGGGACCACCTCAATCTGGAAATGGGCGGCACCGAATTTACGTCGGTCAGCGACAAGCGGCAGGTCGCGTGGATGAACGAGACCGTCGCCTGGCTGGCCGCGAATCACCCGCTGACCACGGCGTCGGTCAAGGTGCATTGCTCGACCGGCCAGGCCGCGCGGCACTACGGCGGCATCAACTTCAACTACCTCGCGCAGTTCGCCGACAAACGCATGGGCATCTATCCGCACACGGTCATGTACTACGCGCTCGACGGTCCGGCGCCGGTCTACGACAATAAGGATTTCGCGGCGCTCTACCGCTGGACGCTGTCGATGATCGACGGCGAACGCAAGGTCTATTACTATCCCGAAACCGCCTATTGGTGCTCGTTCGATATCGTCGTGCCGCTGTTCCTGCCGCTGTACATCCGCAACCGCGGGAGCGACATCGCGCTGCTCGCCGACAAAAAGCTCGACGGCCACGTCACGTTCACCTCGGGCCACGAGTGGGCGTATTGGCTTTCCGATTGGACGGTCGCGCGCCTGACCTGGAACTCGCGCCGCTCGTGGACCGACGCGCTCGACGATTTCGCAAAAATTTTCGGCGCCGCCGGCCCGGGAATGTCCGCGGCGGTGCGCGATCTGGCGCAGTCGCAGCAGCACTGGCTGATCGACCGCAATCTCGCCACATATTTGGCCGGCGAGGACACCTGGAACGAAATCGGCTACTTCTTCGGCAAGACGACACAGCAGCGGCCGGTCATGTTCTCCGAGCTCTACCGCATGAACGCGGGCCAGGTGCGGGCGCTGCAAAGCGGGGTGATCGCCGACTTGGCCGCCGCCGCCGCGGAATTCGCGGCGCTGCGCCGCCGGGTCGAGGCGCTGGCTTCGCGCGCGCCCGCCGCTGCGGCCGCTTGGCTGGCCGAATTGAGCGACTGTTTTCGCATCGACGAACTCAACGCGACGCACGCGCACTTGTTGTGGGCCGGCGCGGCGGCGCGGCGTTTGCACGAACTGGGCGAGAACCCCGACGGCGAGACGACGGCCCAGGCGTATTTTGCGCAGGCGCAGGAAATCACGCGGCAGTTCGTGGCGACCGTGCACGCCCGCGAAACGCATTATCGCTACCCGCTGTTCTACTCGACCGGCCGGAACCGGAGCGTCACGTCGTACAAATTTCGTTACCTGTATCAGGCCTCGACGGGGTACTGGCTGCGGCGCTACGAGAAGCAGGCGATCGACAAAAACTTCCATCCGTTCCTGATGAATCTGATTGATCCGATCTGGTTTTTCTTCTAATAATATCAAGGGGGGTCAACCATGAGCGACAAAGAAACGACGGTCCAAGCCGCGGGCAGCGACGATTACCGCCCCGGCCTCGAGGGCGTGGTGGCGTCGCGGTCGAGCATTTCCTTCGTCGACGGCGCGAACGGCGTGCTGGAGTACCGCGGCATCAACATCCGCGACCTGGTCGACCACAGCACGTTCGAGGAAACGGTCTACCTGCTGCTCTACAACCACTTGCCGACGCAGCGCGAACTGGCGCAGTTCACGACGTTGATGTCCAAGCAGCGGATCCTGCCGTACGCGGTGCGCGAAGCGATCAACAACTTTCCGGTGACGATGCACCCGATGATCGCGCTGCAGGCGGGCATCACCCTGCTCGCCGGCGACGACTATTCGTTCGACGAGGTCGGCAACCAGATCCACAATATCCGCCGCGCCGTGTCGCTGATCGCCAAGGCGCCGTCGATCATCGCCGCGTTCGAACGGCGCCGCCACGGCGAGGAGCCGCTGCCGGCCGTCTCGAAATTCAACCACGCCGAGAACTTTCTGTTCATGATGAACGGCGAGCGGCCGCATCCGGAGGAAGCGGGCGTGTTCGACAAGATGCTGATCATGCACGCCGACCACTCGACCAACGCCTCGACCTTCGCCTGCCGCGTCATCGGCTCGACGCTGGGCAATCTGTATTCGTCCGTGTCCGGCGCGGTCGGCGCGCTGTCCGGTCCGCTGCACGGCGGCGCCAACGAGCGCGTGTTGCGCATGCTGTTCTCGGTCGGCTCGCCGGAGAACGTCGAGACCTTCGTCGACGAGATGATGGCCGCCGGCAACAAGATCATGGGCATCGGCCATCGCATTTACAAAGTGAAAGATCCGCGCGCCGAACTGCTGCAGGCGATGATCCCGCGCCTGCTCGCGTTGAAGGGCGGCGCCGAGATGCAGAACCTGTTCGACACCGCGGTGCGGCTGGAGGAGACGGTCAACGCCCGGCTGTCGCACAAGAAGCTGTATCCGAACGTCGATTTCTACTCCGGCATCGCGCTGGAAATGCTGAAAATCCCGATGGACCTCTTCACGCCGATGTTCGCCATGTCGCGCATCTCCGGCTGGTGCGCGCACTGGGTCGAGCAGGTCAGCGCCAACCGCCTGTTCCGCCCGAAGCAGGAATACATCGGCGATCACAACCGGCCGTACGTGCCGATCGATCGGAGATAGCGCGATGCCGCCCCGCTTCGACAAACTCACGCCGCCCGCCGGCGAGTTGATCGCCTTCGGCCCCGACGGCATCGTGACGCCGGATCGCCCCATCATCCCGTTCATCAAAGGCGACGGCATCGGCCCCGAAATTTGGACCGCGACCAGCCAGGTCGCCGACGCCGCGATCGCCCGCGCCTACGGCGGCCGGCGGCGCATCGCCTGGTTCGAAATCTTCGCCGGCCTCTCCGCCGCGCCGCTGTACGGCCCGGACGACGTGATGCCGAACGACGCCTACGAGGCCATCCGCTGGTGCAAGGTCGCGATCAAGGGCCCGCTGGCGACGCCCGTCAGCGGCGGCATTCGCTCGTGCAACGTCGCCTTCCGTCAAACGCTCGATCTCTACGCGAACGTGCGGCCCGTGCGCTATCTGCCCGGCCTGCCCTCGCCGCTCAAACAGCCCGAGAAGGTCGACCTCGTGATTTTTCGCGAGAACACCGAAGACGTGTACGCCGGCGTCGAGTGGGCCGCGAATTCGCCCGAAGCGCAGGAGTTGATCGCGCTGATCAACCGCAAGTGGCGCGCCAAGGCGCCGCTGCCGGACGACGCGGCGATCGGCATCAAGCCGATGACCAAACGCGCCTGCCAGCGGCTCGTGCGGCGCGCGATCGCCTTCGCGCTGGCGCAGGGTTATCCGTCGGTGACGCTCGTGCACAAGGGCAACATCATGAAGTTCACCGAGGGCGGCTTCGTGAAATGGGGCTACGAACTGGCTAATGAAGAGTTCGGCGACGCCGTGATGACGAAGAAGGAAGTCGAAGAGAAATATTTCGGCAAAACGCCGCCGGGAAAAGTCGTCGTCAAAGACCGCATCGCCGACGCGATGTTCCAGGATTTGATCCTGCACCCCGACGAGCACGCGGTGATCGCGGCGACGAATCTCAACGGCGATTACCTGTCCGACGCCGCCGCGGCGCTGGTCGGCGGGCTGGGCTTCGCCGCCGGCGCCAACCTCGGCGACGGCTTGGCGCTCTTCGAAGCCGTGCACGGCGCGGCGCCCGACATCGCCTGCCAGAACGTCGCCAACCCGAGTTCGCTGATGCTGACCGCGATCGAACTGCTGCGGCACGTCGGCTGGTCCGAGGCCGCCGACTTGATCTTCCACGCGCTCAAAACGGTCGTCGGCCGCAATTGGGTGACCGCCGACGTGGCGTGTTTTTTACCCAACACCGTGCCGCTCTCGTGCACGGAATTCACCGAGGCGGTGCTCGGCGAGATTGGGAAAGAGTAAACGGGATTCGGGAGTCGGGGCCCGGGGTCCGGGATCCGGGTTCCGGGGTCCGGGATTCGGGATTCGGCGGGCGGGATTCGGGAGACGGGATTCGGGATTCGGGAGCCGGGGGCCGGGGTCCGGGTTCCGGGGTCCGGGATTCGGGAGACGGCGGGAGGGATTCGGGGGGCGGCCGTCCGTATTCTGACTACTGACTTCTGACTTCCGTCTTCTGACTACTGACTACTGACTCCTGACTACTGACTACTGACTACTGACTACTTCCTCCTGCTTGAGGTTTTCGCATGACGATCTGCATTCCGATCGAAAAAGACGACGGGCTCGACAGCGCCGTCTCGAACCATTTCGGTTCGGCGCCGTTTTTCCTCCTGGTCGATGTCGAAACGCTCGCCTGCCGCGCCGTGCCGAACGCCACGCGGCAACCGGGCCGCGGCGGACAAATTGTCGCGCTCCTCGCCGCCGAAAAAGTGAATGCGGTCCTGGTCGGCGGCATCGGCGCGGGCGCGCTCGGCAAACTCACTGCCAAAGGGATCCGCGTTTTCCAGACGCCGTTCGCCGGCGTCAAGGAAACGTTGGCGGCGTTCAAGAACGGCCAGTTGCCGCGCGCGGAGGCGTCGCACGCCCACAGCGGCGACGACCCGCGCCGCCGCGGGCCGACGACTCCGCGCATTGTGAATTAGTTTTTTTCCGACCGGTCGACAGATTGAGCCTCTTAGAAAAATGGCAGTTCGATAATCGGCATTTCGCGCAGACCTCTCCCCCGGCCACGCACCGCGTGGCCGCGCCCCTCCCCGCCCCCTCGACTCTGCTCAGGGGCAGGCTCTGGCCCTACCTCGGCCGGCGCGAGGAGGCGCTGGCGGTAGTGCGCGAGGCCGTGGAGTCATTGAGCCCGTATTTCCCCCAGATTCCGCAGGCGTTCGGGCTCTGGATGACGGCGATGGTTTTGAAATATCTGCAATGCTGCCAAGCGTGCTCGGTTGCGCCGGACGGCGAATCGCTCGGGCCGGTTGCGGCGAAATTGGAGGAATTGGAGCGGGAACGCAGTGAACAGTGAACGAGCAGGTGGCTATGACCGGCTTCGGCCCGATTTTGGCAAAATACGTTATTTTTGACGTACGTTGATTTTGACGTATATCGATGTGGATTGTACGAACCTCGCCCCTTCCGTCTAATCTGTGGATTGCCCCAACTAACCCAGCCTAGGCCAACGGCCCACGTCCTGTTTGACAACCGCGCGGCAAAATGATGAACTTCCGTTGGATTTTCTAGAAGACCGTTTGCCAGGGCGTTTGGGGCGAGAATATGGTCGAGCCAGTCACCGCCGTCACCACCGCAACTGCTTTCTTTGCCAAATTGCTTCCGGGCGCCGTGGTGCGCATCGCCGGCGACGCAATCGGGAAGGCGCTCGATAAGAGCAAGCTGGAACGAGCGGGGAAAGACGCGCGAGACTGGCTGGAACGCCAAGGCGAGGCGAAGAAATATTGGGCGGTTCTCGAAGGGCTGAAGCCGGAGGCCTGGGAATCGTTCCGGCAGGCCGTCGATCATTTCGCCGAGGACTTGCGCGGCCATTATTTGCAAAATGAAATACGGACGATTTTTTCGCACCTTTCCCTTTATTCTCAGACTCCCGTCGACGACGAGACAGCGGCCCGGCTCGCGGACCTTTTTTACGAAGCGATCTTGCGGGCGTTTCTGGCTTCGGGCGTCAACCGCGTCGCATTCCTGGCGGAGCGATTGTTGGCCGACCTCGACGTATCGCGGCTACAAGCGGCGATAAAAGAAAGTTCCAGACCGCTCGATTACCTTGTCGATTACACGATTCTGTTGCGGCGTCCGTATTGGCCGTTGCCGTTCGGCCGGCGAGGGGTCGCGGAGTTATTGATTGCCAATTACGGCATCGCGCCGTTTTGGGGCCGGCGTGCGGAAATCGATGATTTGCTGGCGTGGTGCAACGGCGGGGACAATCTGCGAATCCGCGTTTACACGGCGCCCGGCGGCGAAGGCAAAACGCGGTTGTTTGCGGAATTGTGTGCGGAAGTCGAAAAGCGCTCGCCGGAGTGGCTGTGCGGTTTCTTGCGGGTGGGTCAAATGGCAGGCCACGAAGCCGCGCTGGCGAGATTGCTCGACCTCGGCCGGCCGTTGCTGCTCGGCGTCGATTACGCCGCGGCGAAGACCAAGGAACTGCTGACGCTGGCGCCTTATCTCCAAGCGGCGCGCGGCAAGGTTCGACTCGTTCTTCTGGAGAGGCCCGGCGGCACATGGTGGGATGATTTGTGCTGCCAGGGCGTCGAAGCGGAAAACTTTTTCAGCAAAGGCGTGCAAAAATCCCTGGAGCCTTTGGGCGCCAACGAAGGCGAACGGCAGGAAATTTTCAAGAAGGCGCAGGAACAATTTGCTCGGTTCAGTCCCAAGGACGCGAAACCAACCACGCCGCCGGATTTGCGCCACGACGATTACAAAAACGTGCTTTTCATTCACGTCGCGGCCCTGCTGTCGGCCCACGGCGACCGGGCCATGAGCGCGGACGACTCGTTGAAAAGGTTGCTCAAACACGAAGAAGCCTGGTGGCTGAACAACGCACGGCAATTCTCCCTGCCCGAAAAGGCGCCGACGCTGCGCAAAGCGGCGGCGCTGGGCACATTGGTTGGCGGGGTCAAAAAGAAATCCGAAGCCCTGCCGCTCTTGAAAAAAATCGAGGCGCTGGCGCATCGGAACGTCGAAGACTTATCGAACTTGTGCCGCGCACTCGGCGGTTCGCCGGATGGCGATCGAGAATTTTTGCCCGCCTTGCGCCCCGACCGGCTGGGCGAAGCGTTGGTCGAGAAAGTGTTTGCCGAGGGCCAAACGGTTCGGGATGAGTTGATAAACGCTGCATTTGACGAGGAAAAGCTTGCGGGCGCGGCGAACGCGTTGGTGGTTTTGAGCCGAATTGCCGGGCGAAAAGCCGATTGCGGAACCTGGATTGATCGGGCCGTGGAACTGCTACCAAAGGCGACCGGTGTTGCGGTTCTGGCAATACACACGGCGGTTGAATTTGACGTGGCCGACCGCGTTGCGGCTGCGTTCGAAGAGACAAAACCAATGGCAGCGGCCAGGATGATTCACGATCTGTTGCCGGTGGAAAGCGTCAATCTGCGCCATTTTTCAGCGGTTATTACGGAATTAGCTTTGGAACTTGCGCGCCGAAAATCCCCACGCGATGAGGAATGCCTGACAGAGATCGCAGGTTTTGCCAACAACCTGAGCAATAGGTATTCCAACCTCGGCCGGCGCGACGAGGCGCTGGCGGCGGCGCGCGAGGCGGTCGACGTCTATAGGGATCTCGCGGCAAGAAACCGCGACGTCTTTTGCCCCGATCTCGCCATGTCGCTAAACAACTTGGGCACGACCTATGCCTATCTCGGCTGGCGCGAGGAGGCGCTGGCGGCGGCGCGCGAGGCGGCAGACTTTTATCGGGAACTCGCGGCAAAAAACCCCGACTCCTTCCGCCCTTATCTCGGCGCTTCGCTCAGCAACCTCGGTTCGATTTATTCCGGCGTCGGCCGGTACGACGAGGCACTGGCGGCAGCCCGGGAGGGGGTGGAGATTCGGCGAGAACTCGCGGCGGAAAAGCCAGACGCCTTCCGCCCCGCTCTCGCGATGTCGCTCAACAACCTGGGCCGTAGGTATTCCGAACTCGGCCGGCGCCAGGAAGCGCTGGCGGCGGCGCGCGAGGCGGTGAAGGTTTGGCGGGAACTCGCGGTGAAAAACCCCGACGCTTTTCGCCCTTATCTAGGTGGTTCGCTCAACAATCTGGGCACGATGTATTCCGAACTCGGCCATCGCGGGGAGGCGCTGGCGGCGGCACGCGAGGCGGCCGACGTTTATCGGGAACTCGCGGGGAAAAACCCCGACGCCTTTCGCCCTGATCTGGCTGGTTCGCTCAACAACCTCGGCGTGATGTATTCCAACCTCGGCCGGCGCGAGGAGGCGCTGGCGGCGGTGCGCGAGGCGGTGGATATTCAGCGGGAACTCGCGGCAAAAAAACCCGAGGCCTTTCGCCCCGCTCTCGCGGAGTCGCTCAACAACCTGGGCAGTATTTGTTCCGACCTCGGCCGTCGCGAGGAGGCGCTGGCGGCGGCGCGCGAGGCGGTGAAGATTCGACGGGAACTCGCGGCGCAAAACCCCGAGGCCTTTCGCCCCGCTCTCGCGGAGTCGCTCAACAACCTGGGCAGTATTTGTTCCGGCCTCGGGCGGCGCGAGGAGGCGCTGGCGGCAGCGCACGAGGCGGTCGACGTTTATCGGGAACTCGCGGGGAAAAACCCCGACGCCTTTCGCCCTGATCTCGCTGCTTCACTCAACAACCTGGGCAACAGCTATTCCGCCCTCGGCCGGCGGGAAGAGGCGCTGGCGGCAGTGCGCGAGGCTGTGGAATCGTTAAGACCGCATTTTTTGCAGATTCCCCGGGCGTTTGGGCAATGGATGACGTCGATAATTCAGAATTATCTGCAATACTGCGAAACATGCGGGGTTGAGCCGGACGGCGAGTTGCTCGGACCGATTGTGGCGAAATTGGCCGAAACAGTGAACAGTGAACAGTGAACAGCGAACAGTGGTCGGCCGGCCTGTTTCGAATCCTTGCCCCTTGCCTCCTGCGCCTTTAGGTGAGGGCCGATCGGCCGCGATTGCGCGCGGAGCCCGGCGGGACGAATATTGATCGATGAGCAAACGATTATTCCGCATTTTGGCGATCGTCGGCCTTGTGACATCCGCGGCGGTAAATGCGGCGACGATTTTGGATCTCGGCGTGAAGCCCACGATGGAGAATTTCGCTTTTCTGCACGTGGGCGTCTTTGTTGTTTTTTTTCCGGCCTTGGCGTTTCACCCGCGCAAGAAGGCATCCGGCTGGGCGATATCGGTTGACGATCCGGAGGCCGGAGCGCCCCGGTGGATGAAGGTCGTTGGGGCCGTTTTCGCCGCGTACGCGGGGGGCAATTTTTTGCTGTTGATGGCGAGCGGTTGGAAGCCGGCGGACGTTGACGTCGTGCGGATGTTTTCGGCGGGGGGAAACCAGGGACAGTCACGAATGGCACTAAGATAAGAAATATTCGTAATGATTCTGTGCGGTTACAGTCTACGGTCCGACCGCGCAAATTATCGACGCGCGACAGCGTTGCCGGCACGATTCAGCGAAATTGGCCGGAAAAGTCCGGTCGGTGAAACATGGCGACTGAACCACGGAAATCCCGCAGTCATTGCACCAGAACGGGAGACGGAATAAGCCCTTGTTATCGCGGAGAAATTTCTTATCTTAGTGCGATTCGAGTGCGATTCGGGACAGTCACCCGTTTTCGCCGGTTTTCCGCCACCGGCCTTCGGGACGCGGGCGCGGCCGGCTATTCAACGCGGCCTCCAAAAAGCCGAAAAGGCTGTCAGGAAACCGGGGATCAATCCCCGTCTTGGCGCCGGCGCCCCCGCCTTCGCCTGGCTTCCCGACTTCGCCCCGACTTCGCCAAGGCTACGTCGGGCTACGTCGCGTCGCCGCCTCAATTCGCGCGTTCGAGCACCGTCGCGTTGCCGCAGCCGCCGGCGCCGCATGCGGCGATCACGCCGAATTGCGCATCTTCGCGGATCATGCGGTTGACGCAGGTGGTCAGCAGCCGGCCGCCGGTCGCGCCGAACGGATGGCCGAGCGACAGCGAGCCGCCGTGCGCGTTCAGTTTGTCCGGGTCGATCTCGCCGAACGCCGCGTCGCGGCCGAATTTCTCGCGCGCGAAAGTCGGGCTCGCCAGCAGTTGCAGCACGGCGAGCGCCTGCACCGCGAACGCCTCGTGAATTTCGAAAACGCCGACGTCGGGCAGCGCCAGCCCCGCGCGGTCGAGCGCGGTCGGAATCGCATACGCCGGGCCGAGCAGCAGTTCCTCGAGCGGATCGGTGCCCGCATACGCATACGAACGAATGAACGCCTTGGGTTTGAGGCCCAGCGCCGCGGCGCGCTCCTCGCTCATCAGCAGCACGGCCGAGGCGCCGTCGGTGAAGAAGCTCGCGTTGCCCGCCGTGACCGACCCGTAATTCGGGTCGAACGCCGGCCGCAATTTGGCCATTTTTTCGACGGTCGTGTCGCCGCGCACGCCGTTGTCGCGCGCGACCGGCTGGTATTTCGGCGGCGGCGCCACCGCCAGCACTTCCTCGGCGAACAGGCCCTGTTCGAACGCCGCCGCGGCGCGCCGGTGCGAACGCACGGCGAACTCATCCTGCGCGGCGCGCGAAATCCCGAGCCGTTTCGCCAGCCGCTCGCCGGTCTCGCCCATCGACAAACCGGTCGAGTTCTCCATGACCGTGAACATGTCGGGCGCGAAATCGGCCGGGCGCACGTCTTTGTACAGGTTGAACTTGTCTCGCCACGTCCGGGCCTTTTGCGCGACCATGAACTTGCGGCGCATCTTTTTCCCGTAGCGGATCGGCACGTCGCTGAGCGTCTCGCAGCCGCCGGCGACGCCGGCGTCGGCATAGCCGCGGGCGATCTGGTCGGCGACGGCGGTGATCGCTTGGTTGGCCGAAATGCACGCCACCGACACCGTGTGGCAACGCGTCGATGCCGGCAGGCCGGCGCCGAGGCAGACCTCGCGCGCGACGTTCGCCATCATCGGGTCGGGAATCACGACGCCGTACGTCAATTCCTGAATCAGCCGCGGATCGACGCCCGTCTTGTTCATCAACCCGGCCACGGCGTACCGGCCGAGGTCGTACGCCTTCAGTTCGCTGAAATCCGTGCCGGCCCGCAGGAACGGCGTGCGCACGCCGTCGATCACCGCGACCCGCCGGCCGTTCGTTCCGCCGTTGTTCGATGTGGTCATGTTGCCGCCTCGCAAATTCGTCAATCGAGCGAGCGCGGGGCGAAGTTCGCCCGCGCCGCTTTGAATGTCTCCCTGGATGGTAAGTCGCGCCAAGGGAACGTTAACATCAAAATGAAGCGCCACGCAAACGCGCCCATTTCTGCGGCCGGTGCGCCGGTTCGCAAACTTGACGCGTGCGTCGAAGACATAGGTCCTATAAAACCGGAATGAAGAATGTTGAATGGCGAATGGCGAATGGCGAATTTCCAGCGACGTCGGCGTTTCTGCATTCGCCATTCGCCATTCGCCATTCCCCATTTGTCCGAGGAATGAGTTCGCAAAAATCGATCAACGGCCGCCCCTTTTCGCGGCCTCGGCAACTCCACCGACGCCCCTTGAATCAGCCGCGCAAGAGCACTATGTTCCTGCGCAAGTTCGCGACCGCAAAAAGTGCGACAGCCTCGGGGGAGGACGCCAACCGCACGGCGTTCGCCCGCGTCGAGTCGCTGGCCGCGGCCGGATCCGAGGAGCCGGGGCGGAATGAGCAAACGACGGCGTTATTTTGGATGCCTGCTGACAGTCGTTCTGCCGCTGGCCGCGATGTGCCTGCTGACCGCGGCGCCGGCGTGGGCGCTGGGCCGCAGCTATTTCACCGAAGATGAAATCGTCGCCTTGCGGGAGTCGTTTCGCTATCGCTTCGAAGGCGCGCTGACCTTCGAGTATTTGACGCCGAACCGCGTGCTCGGCAACTGGGAAAGCGGCTACCTGGCGTTTTACGGCAAGGTCGTGCCGCAATTGACGCTGTACGCGCAGGCGACCGGCTTTTCGCGCCCGCGCAACGAACTGGATCCCGCCAGCCGCGCCTTCCTTGGCACGGTCGGCGCCGCGATCAACCCGACCGAAAACCTCACGATCAACGCGGCGGGCTCGTTCGGTACGAACTCGCTGTACCTGCCGCGCGACCGCGCCGATCTGTCGCTGGCCATTCGCATTCCGGTCTCGGAAAACTTCACCTGCGCCATCGACCCGGGCGGCTATTACTCGAAATATTTCCCCGGCGACGAGGCCTACGGCGCGTTCCTGGGGCCGTCGTTTTTCGTTTATTACTGGAATTTCGGCTACCAGTTCATCTACAGCCGCAGCACGCCGAAAAACCTCACCGCGTTGGCGCAACTCGTGTTTTTCGGGTACGACGTCGACGGCTGGCACGACACCGAAGTGTCCGTCTCGTTCGGCGACTACAACTTCTTGTCGAATTATCTCGCGAATCCGCAGCAGGTGCGGCCCGAGCACTACCTCGACGCCCGCATCAACCACCGGCAGTGGATCGGCGTCGATTGGGGCCTCGTCGCCGAATTCGGCTACTTCGTGCTGTTCAAGGAAATCAGCAAATGGGCTCTGACGCTCGGCGCGTTTTACGAGTTTTAACCGGCTCGCGGCGGACCCGCCCCGCGACCCGCAACCGACGGAGGCGACGATGGAAAACCACACGATTCTGGGCGTGCACATCACCGACCGGGTCAAACGGGCCAAGGACGTGCAACTGCTCTTCACCGAATTCGGCTGCAACATCAAAACCCGGCTGGGCCTGCACCACGTCGAGGGCGACGCCTGTTCGCCCAACGGCCTGATCCTGCTCGAACTGACCGGCGCCGCGGCGCAACAAGCGGCGTTCGCGGCGAAACTCGCGCAGATCGAAGGCGTGCAGGTGCAGCAGATGGTGTTCACGCATTGAGAAGTTGCGCGTGAATCTCGCGTCTTGCACGCGCTGGAATTGGCGCGGGGCCCATTGCCACGCGGCGTTTTCCGCATCGACCTCTCCCCCGGCCACGCCCGGCGTGGCCGCGCCCCTCCCCGACGCAGGGAGGGGCGAGAAGACACCGTGGCGGACCCGCGTCGCGGCGAAATCCTGCACGGCCCGCGAGATCGCCTTCGCC
>Ga0181520_10003806_pt1 | contig 26072 bp, 23 predicted proteins | sample PEATcosm2014_Bin_29_FD_132451 | JGI IMG/M metagenome (GOLD analysis project Ga0181520, IMG submission 132451) | Peatland microbial communities from MTU Mesocosm Facility, Houghton, MI, USA - PEATcosm2014_Bin02_30_metaG | ecosystem: Environmental > Terrestrial > Soil > Wetlands > Peat | place...
TGCTATTGCTCGCCGACGACCCAGACTTCCTGAAACAGCTTGCCGCGCAGACGCGGGCGGGCCGGCCCGGACCGCTGTGGAAGGTGCGCAACGACGGCGCCGCGGCGACGGCGCTCGGCGATTTCCTGCGGCAGGCGGCCAGGCTTGGCGCGGTTCAGGGCGAGGGCGCGGAGTTCACCGCCGGCCCGCTGATCGACATTCTGAACGCGGCGGGGGCGTTTGGCCGCCTGGAAGCCGTCGCGCGGCCAGTCGACGGCGGCGTGCTCGGAGAGACGTTATGGCAATAAGCGGCGCAACCGGCGCTCCGGCCGGCGAGCGCGCAGCCGCGCGGCGTTGGCATCGGCGGTCCACGGGGCGCCCGTAACCGAGATGCTGTCCCCCGCCGGGCCGGTGATTTGCTTGACGACCGCGAAGCCGTTGGCGCCGTCGAGCCATTGGATCACCTCGGCGGACGTCGCCGAGCCGTCCCCGCCGAAGTCGACCATCAATTCCTGCCGGCCGTCGCGGAAGATGTCCCAGCCGGCTTCAGCGGACGCCCCGGCGGCGGAGTAAACCGGCGCGAAGTTCCGGGCGCCGTCGCGCACGAAGACCTGGCTCTTGGACACTTCGCCGTTGGAGTTTGTCGCCGCGATGACCTCGACGACTTGGTATAAACCGTTGCCGGTCAGGTCGGCCAACTGCGCGCTGTAGTTGAAATACTCGAGGCCGTTCGCCGCATACGTCTTCGACCAGCGCGCCCGGTCCGTCGCCGCATCGCGCACTTCGACGACGAGCGTGACGTCGTAATTCGGGTCCGCGCCGGTCGTCAGTTGATCGATGTACACGTATTCCAGCGCGCCGGCCTTGGTGATCGGGACCGGGCCCCAGGCGCCGTCGACCAGCGCGCCGATCACGGAAATGCTGTGCCCGGCCGGGCCGACGAGCTTTTTCACCGTCGCGTAGCCGTTGGTTCCGTCCAACCACTCGATCATTTCCGGCCCGAGGCCCGAACTGAGGGATGGTTGAACATCGATCATCAATTCGTTTTTGCCGTCCCGGTTCATGTCCCAATCAAAATCAATATTCGGATTCCAGCAGGCGCCCAAATCGCCGGAATCGTAAACGACGGTGAAACCGCTCAGTCCGTCGCGGACATCCACCGAAAAGTGGGTGTTCCCGTTGGCGTCGGAATATTGCGGCTGCTCGACCACCTGAAATACGCCGTCGCCGGCCAGGTCGGCCAATTGAAAGCCGTAGCTGGCGTACTCTCCGGACAATTGAAAATCATGCGACCAATTCACCTGATCGGTCGCCGCGTCGCGCACCTCCACGGTGCAGGCGGTCGCGTTTGAACCGGCCTCGTACTGATCCCCGTACACGTATTCGGAAGCCCCGATCGCCGATATCGGGACCGGTCCCAGGAAGCCATTCGCGAGGCCGCCGGCGAAACCGACGCTGTGGTCGAATGCCGAGTCCCATTCCTTGAGCATCGCGTAGCCATGGGCGGCGTCGATCATGTTAAAACTGTCGGTTGTGCAGCCGAAGAAGCTGAGCAGCAAATCTTGCTTTTGGTCGCGGTTCCAATCCCATCCCGTCGACGCATAGCCGCCCGAGGAATAGACCGCGGCGAACCCGGATCGGCCGTCAAGGACATCGATACTGTTGAATTGCTGACCGCCAGGCTCCGTGGTGCTCGAAAAGCTTTCCAGAATCTTGAAGATGCCGTCCGATCCCAGGTCGACGAGCGACGCGTCGTAGCCGCTGCTGTTGCCGGCTGAGCCCCCCACATTATGGCCGGCCGACCAGCGCACGGCGTCGGTGCGATAATCGCACACGGAGACCGTGACGATGGCGTTCGTTGGGCCGGTTGAATGAGCGTCCAACAAGACGTACTCCAGCGTCGACAGGCTCGTCATCGGCACAGGCCCGAGCAAATCGCTTGGCACGGCGTCATCGTCGCTCGGCGAGGCATCGTCGTCGTCCGGCGTCGCGTCATCGTCGCTGGGCGAGACATCGTCGTCATCCGGCGTCGCGTCATCGTCGCTCGGCGAGACATCGTCGTCATTCGGCGAAATATCGTCGTCGCTCGGCGAAATGTCGTTGTCATCGTCCGCGGGCTTGGGCCCCGAGCTTTTGCTGGTCGGCGCGCAGGCGAAAACCAGGGAAAGCGTCAGAAAAAAGGCAATTGCCAGCAACCCATAATTGCGCATGGCCAACCCTCCCCGCGGGCCCGACACTTTTGGCCGATTCCAACCAGCACGGCGAAATACTACGATACGAATGATAACTAGACCGTCCGCGGCGCGCCGTCAAGCGCAGAACGGCGGCGTGTCGTCCGAGGGCCGTGTGCGCGCCGCCATCGCTGTCGCCGTCGCTTGACAAGCCGCGACCGTCCACGTACGGTTTTTGGCGTTCTGAACCACATCTGAATGGCGAGATTCATGGGCGAAAACAAAAAAGTCATCGAGCGTTTGCGTGACGCCGGCCAGGAAAAACTGCGCGACATGGCCGACGAGTTGTTGTCGAACCCGCGCTTCGCCGAGGCGTTCGGCGCGGCGATCGGGCGCGCCGTGAAAACCCGCGAGAAAGTCGATCGCAATTTGCGCGTAGTGCTCAATCTGGCGAACGTGCCGACCAAAGCCGACTACGACGATCTGGTGCGCAAGGTCGTCAAGCTCGGCGACGCCCTCGGCAAGCTGGAAACGCGGCTGGATGCAATCGGCGCGCGGCTCGAACGCCTCGGCGACAAGCTGGCCGCGCGGCAGAACCGGCCGGGCCGCTGACGGCGGGCCCGCGCCCGCGGAGGAACACATGAGCCGCAAGATCGCCTTCGTCAACGAAAAGGGCGGCAGTTGCAAGACCACGCTGGCCGTGAACGTGGCGGCGTACTTTGCGCGGCAGGGCCGCCGGGTCTGCCTCGTGGACATGGACCCGCAAGGCCAGGTGGGCAAGTCGTTGGGTCTGGACGTCGCGGCGGTCAAGCCGTCGGTGTTCGAGTTGTTGATCGATCCGCAGGTCGCGGTCGAGGACGCGGTGCGGCCGACGGCGATCGAGAACTTGTCGGTGATCGCCGCCAACAAGACGCTGGTCGATTTTCCGGTCGTCGCCGCCGCCGACCCGGACCGGGTGACGAAACTGAAGGAAAAGCTGGACGGCTTGCGCGGCTTCGATTACGTGCTGGTCGACAGCCCGCCGTCGCTGGGGCTGCTGACGTTGAACATCATGATGGCGGTGAAAGAAATCGTCATCCCCGTCAGCCTCACGTTCCTCGCGCTCGACGGCTGCAGCGAAATCGTCGAAACCGTCGAGAACGTCAAGAAAACCTACCGCAAACGCGATCTGCGCGTCTCGATGGTCGTGCCGACCTTGTACCGGCGCACCAACCTCGCCGACGCAATCCTGGCCAAACTGGGCGATTTCTTCGGCGACCGTTTGTCGAAAACCGTCGTCGGCTACAACGTCGCGATCGACGAAGCGCAAAGCCTGGGCCAGACGATCTGGCAGTATGCGCCGTCGAGCCGCGGGGCCGAGGCGTTGGCCGCGTTGTCGGACGAAATCGCCGCGCTCAGCGTCGAGTAAGAGCTCTAGGACCCATAGGACTTAATAGACCTATGCGACGTATGAAGCCCGCCGCGCGAAAGATCCCAGAATTCCCAGGCCTCCCAGAATTCCCAGAATTCCCATGACCTTCTGAAGAAGCCCCCATCGCGCCCCAACGATTTTCTCTGAATTATTGCCTAGCCGGTGGGGCGGCCGTCACGCGGCCGGCGGTTCCGTCGCGTAAGCGACCGGGTCGTCCACTACGACCTCGAAACGGCCGGCGCCGGCCCGCTGCGTCGTCAGGTGCAGCACCGGGCAGCCGTATTTGGCGGCCATTGCCGCCGGCAGCGCCGACAGCGGGCGCGGGGCATCCGCGGAAGCGCCGCCGGGCGCGGGCGCGCGCGGACCGATGGCCGGCTCGACGCCGATCGCCAGCACGCCGCCTTGCGACAGGGCGTGCGCGGCCGCTTCGTCCGCGTCGGCCTGGCGCCAGGGCCGTACGCCGTGGGTGCGGCGCGCCCAGGCCAGCCGCAAATCGAGAAATTCGTTCGCCGGCGGGCGGGCAATCAAATCGACCGGGTAGCCCAGCGCCGCCAGCGCCCAGGTCGCCAGGTCGGCCTCGAAGGTCCGGCCGACCAGCAGGATCGCCCCTTTCCGCGCAGCCAGCGCCGCGTCCAGCTTGTCGCGGCCGATGAGCGTCGTCCGCTCGCGAAAAAACCGGCCGTCCATCAGGGCGTGGCGCGCGTAATTCACGCGCGCGCGGCCGAGCGCCGCGCCGATCTTGTCCGCCGCTTCCCACGACCACGGGCGGACGATTTTGGCGACGAGCGCCGCCGCCAGCCGGCGCAGGCGATATTTCTTCAGCGGTTCCGGCGCCGGGGTTTTCTCCGGCGACTCGTCGGGCGGCCGCGTCTTCCAGCGCCGGTGCATCCAGACCCATTCCGTCGGATGGCTGCGAATGTGCGCGGTGATGCGGTCGTTCATCATCTGCGTGTACGCGAGCACGTCGGCTTTGAGGTCGCCCGATTGCGGGCGCGGCAACGGCTCGCTGATCGTCACCGTGTGCCCGCCGCCCGGGTTGCGGTGAATGGTCATCATCATGATGTCGAGATTGGCTTGGTAACAGAGATAAGCCGGGCCGGACGGCGTCCACGCCGGGTGGCCGAACCAATCGGCGAACACGCCGCGCACTTTGGTGTCCTGGTCGATCAACAGTCCGAGCATCTCATTGTTGGAGAGCACGCGGATGATATCCTCGACGAGTTCGGCGCCGCCGCGGGTGAGCGGCTTGTATTTATGCCGGCCGCGATGCTCGTTGAGCAGCTTGTCGAACCGCGGATCGTAGATCTTGCGGACGATTTCGTTGCCGGGGCAGCCGGTGAAGGCGACGAACCACGCGGCCATCAGCTCCCAATTCCCGAGGTGGCCGGTGAAAAAAATCCCGCCGCGCCCGGCCGAAAACGCCTTTTTCACGTGCTCGGCGCCTTCGAATTGCACGTAGGGATGCTCGGTGTGAACCGTGGCCAGCAGCTCATCGAAGTGAAAGAGCTCGAAAAAGCTGCGGCCGAGGTTCCGAAACGTCTCTTTGGCGATCGCCAAGCGTTCGGCGTCGGTCCATTCGGGGAACGCCGTTTTCAGGTGGAGCAGGCACCGGCGGCGTTCGCGCGGCAGCAACCACCAGAAGAGCCGGCTCAGCGGGGGGCCGATTTTCAAGCCGACAGCCAACGGAATGGCGCGGGCGAACGCAAACAGGCCGCGCGACAGAAGAAAATAAAGGTCGTTCTTAAATCGCTGGAGGGTCTTGTTCCGTGGGCGTTTACTCATGTCCCAGCTTTTCGACCACGTAACTCACCACGTCCGAAACCGTCTCCCAATCTTCGCCGTCGACCTCCGGGATCTCGATTTCGAATTCGTCGTTCAGCAGGGTGAGCAATTCCTCGAGGTCGTCGGGCGTCATTCCCAGATCGTCGAACAAAAAGGCGTCGTCGCTCAGGTCCGCTACGTCGCACGCCAGCAAGTCGCAAATGATCTGACGAACTTTGACTTCGGGGTCCATCTTCGTCTCCCCTCGCGCTCAGCCGTGGAGGGCTTCCAGCAGCCGGTCATACGCGTCGCCGACCGTTTTGATCTTCTGCGCCGTCTCATCCGGGATCGCATCGAGATTGAACGCCAATTCGATGTCGGCGATCAACTCCACCAAGTCCAGACTGTCCGCGCCAAGGTCCTTCACGAAGTCGGTTTCCTTGGCCACCTGGTCTTCGGCCACGCCCAATTTTTCGGCAATCAGTTTACGCAATTTGACGAAAAGGTCGTCGGTCATTTAATTCTCCGTGCACTTCTTTGGATGCGAATGCTCAGGCGCCCAATCTGCTGTCGACGGAGTCGCCGCCCCCGCGATATTGCCCGCCGCGTCGTTGCAAAAAAAAACCCGACGACGGCGACCGCCTCTTCCGGCGACCCCAAGCGCCCCAGCGGCGTTTGTTGCAAGATGGCCTGTCGCATTTCATTCGTCAAGCCGCTCATCCAGCCGTTCCTCATGGCCGTTCGGTCACGCCGACTCCTGCACGACGGCCGCCAGTTTGGCGGGTTCGTCGGCCTGGTAAAAGCGCCATTCCGGCAACGTCCGCCGGCCCAGGCCGGAGAGCACGGTCCCGGGGCCGAGTTCGACGCCGGCGACCCCGTGGAACGCGGGCAGCGACAGCAACGATTCGCGGAACCGCACCGGCTGCGTCACCTGCCGCAGCAGGCCGTCGGCGACGCCGGCCGCGGCCGCATACGGCGCGGCGTTCCAGTTGGCGATCACGGGAAAACGCGGCGCGCCGAAGTCGATCGTCGCCAGCTCGGCGGCGAGCCGCGCGGCGGCCGGCTGCATCAGCGGGCAATGAAACGGGGCGCTGACCTTGAGCGGCACGATGCGGCGCGCGCCGGCGGCCTTCAGCAGCGGCGTCGCCCGGTCGATCGCCGCGAGATGCCCGCTGACGACGACCTGGCCCGGGCAGTTGTCGTTGGAAAGCCAGACTTGCGCCGCGGCGTCGGACGCTTCCTCGCAAAGCGCCGCGACGCGTTCGGCCGGCAGCTCGGTCACGGCGCTCATGCCGCCCAGCCCCGGCGGCACGGCCTCCTGCATATAGCGCCCGCGACGGCGCGCCAGACGGACCGCCGCTTCGGGGGCCAACGCGTCGGCCGCGACCAGCGCGGCGTACTCGCCCAGCGAGTGGCCCAGCGCCGCGGCCGGCGGTCGCTCGACGAGTTCGCGCCAAGCGAACCAGGCGCCGATCTCGACGGCGAGCAAGGCGGGCTGCAAAAATTCGGTGAGCCGCAACTGGTCTTCGGGGCCTTCGCGCAGCAGGCGACGCAAGGGGAATTCGGCCGCCTCTTCCGCCGATGCGAACCAGCGCTCGACCACGGCGAACCGTTCGGCGAGCGCGACGCCCATCCCGACCGTTTGCGCGCCTTGGCCGGGAAACATCAAGGCAATCGGTTGCGGCATGACGAAGGGGCTATTCTTCTTCGGCCTTGACCACCTCGCGGCCTTTGTAATAGCCGCACGATTTGCAAAGGTGATGCGCCTGCATCATTTCCTGGCAGTTGGGGCAGACGACGAGCGCCGCAACTTTGGGCTTGGTGTAACCCGCCCAGCGCTTGGAACTGCGCGCGTGGCAGTTCTTCCTTTTTGGCACAGCCATAATCGACTCCGTTTCTCACGTCCCGCACTGACACGGGCCGTCATTTAAATTCGCCCGACAAACCGCACACACGCCCTTGCAATCGGGGCGGCAATAAAACGCGTTCGGCGCGGCCAAGACGATCTGCTCCAGGACGATGTCGTCGAGGAAAATCTCGTCGCCGTCGTAGAAACCGGCGCCCACATCCTCTTCCAAGTCGGCTGCGACGTCGCGCCGCGGCGACATCACCATCCGGACCGGAATCCGCAAGACGGCGTCGAAATCGTCGCCGCAACGGGCGCACGTGAAAGTCAGATCGACCTTCGCCTCGCCGCGCAAATTGACGAGCCGGCCCACCCGTTCGGCCCGGATTTCGGCTTCGGCGGCGGCAAACCCCACGATGTCCACGCGGTCGACGAACATCTGCCGCAACCGCGCGCCCGCCAACTTGAATTCAAAGAAAGCGCCCGCTTCGGGTATCCTGGGAACCAGCGCCTTCATTTCAAATGCCTCGAATCGGCAGTGGACGACGAAGTATACGTGCCGAAAAATGAGTGTCAAGCGCCGCTTACGACGCGCGCCGGACCCGGCATGTCGCCTGGCGAGCGTTTGAAGTGCGGGAATTCGCATTCTTCACGCCGCCTGGGGCGCGGCGGGTTTTGTCGTCTGGTCGGAGCGCAAGACGCGCTTGCGCCCGCCCGCCGTTTCGGCGCATAATTCGCCGTCCTTTTCCCGCACCACGAAGCAGGAGCCGCCAATGGGTCGCATTGCCGATTTGACGAACATGGTCAGCGAGCGCCGTCTGGGTTTTCTCGTGAACGAAACGATGACCGGCACGCACGAATTCGAGCCGGGGGCCGGCGAGCCCGGGCAGAAATTCATGGAATTTCGCGCCATCTGGGGGCCGAAACACGTCGCCGAGTTCATGAACCCGGTCAGCGGCAAGTTCTTCTACAACGACATGACCGGCACGGTCACGATCGAGGGGCTGTGCGACGACGCCCCGTTCGTCGGCTCGCTGGAACTGCTGTATTTTACCGAGGCAAAGATCCGCTACACGTTCACCTTCGAGGCGAACGGCACGGAATACCTCTACATCGGCGAAAAGATCGATATCCGCCCCTGGAACCTGCACCGCACGCACACCACGTGCTTCGGCACGCTCTCGGAACGCGACACCGGCCGGCTGGTTTCGAAGTCGGTGCTTTACTTCAAGCTGAAGACCGTGCCGGCGTTTGTGGCGAGCGTGCGGCTGGGGTGACGCAATGCGGAATGGCGAATGGCGAATCCGGAATGACGGACGCGGAATGACGAACGCGACATGCAGGGCGGGACGAAGATTTCAGGAATAGAACCCGGTTCCGTAGACGGCCCGCCCGACGCCCCAAGCCACAAGCCTCCGAAATCGCGAAAACGACGGCTGCTGCTCGGCTGCGCGCTGCCGCTCGCGGTTGTCATTGCGCTGTTGGCGCTCGGGTCGCATCTGCTCGCGAAGCGGCTCGAACGCGTCGGACGGCCGGCGGCGCAGGGGCCGCAGCCGGCCTGGGTTCCGGCCGGCAAACGCTTCGTTCCCTGGGCGTCGTATCCGATCGTCTACGACGGGCCGGGGCGGCTGGACGCGTACGAGCCGTACTCCTGCCGCGAGGGCGCCGGGGTCGCCGATCCGGCGCTTGCCATCTCGTTCTCGGGCAAAGCGGTGCGCTGCCGGCCGGGTCTGGTCAGCCAATTGGTTCCGAGCCCGCGGCAACTGCTGGTGCATCTGCCGGCCGGGTACGACCAAATGAAAGAGCCGTTGCCGCTGGTGATTTCGCTGCACGGCTTCGGCCAGCGGCCGGCGCACGTGTTCGCGGCGTTCGTCAATTATCTCGACGCCGCGGAAGCGAGCGGCAAGATGCCCAAGGCGGTCACCGCCTTTCCGGATTTCTCGCTCGGCGGCGACGGCCTCGACAACCCGGCCTCGCGCTGGGACGAAAACAGCGGCAGTTGGGGCGTCAATTCGAGCATCGGCCGCTACCAAGATTATTTTTGGCAGGATGTGCTGCCTTTCCTGACGGCGCATTACCGCCTGAGCGACAACCCGGCGAAGACCGTCGTGCTCGGCGGCTCGATGGGCGGCACGATGGCGCTGAACATCATGCTCGACGAGCCGCGGCGCTTCCCGAACGTCGGCGCGTTCTACCCGGCGCTGGATTTGCGCTATAGCTGCAACGGCGACCGCCTCGCGCCCTACCGGCCCGACTGCTACAAGCCGCTGGTCGACAACGTGCCCGACCGGCGCATGACGACCATGCCCGGGTTGAAGGGGCGGGTGTTCGTCGAACGGTTCGTGCTCTACCCGATCTTCGACGCCGGCGCGCTCGGCGGCCCGCGCTGGAACGACGGGCTGGCGATGTGGCAGCGCATCCGCCGCCGCAATCCGCTCGACCGCCTGCGCGACGAAAAACCGAATCTCGCCGGCGTGCATTTCTGGTACGTCGTGGGCGATCGCGACGATTTCAATATCTATTCCGAGGTCCCGGAATTCGACAAGGAAGCGACCAAACTCGGCATGATCGTCGAGCCCGCGGACCACGTCCGGCCCGGCAAACACGATCTCGATTTCTTCCGCGAGCACGTCGACGAGGCGCTGGCCTGGGTCGCGCAACGCCTGAAGAACTAATGACCGAGGATCGCCTTCAGGCGGTCGCTGTTTTCTTTCTTCCAAACCGTCTGCGCTTCGGCGAGCCGATCGTCGTTGATCCAGCCCAGATTCAGCGCGACATAATGGCCGACGCGTTCGCCGAGGCCGAGCAGGCTTTGGCGCAGCGCCTGCCAATCGCCGGCGCGCAGTTGCGCCGTCGTGCCGCACAGCGCCGCCTCGACGCCGGCGGGGCCGTCGGCGTCGGCGAGTTCAAGATCCTGTGTGAAACTGGCGGCGAGCAGCGGCCGTTGCAAGTCGACCAAGTGGCCGCCGAGCCGCGCGGTGATCTGCGGCCGGCCGCCGGTTTCGTAAACGGTGAGCGATTCGATGCCGACGAGAAACAATTGCTTCGCCTCGAAATGCCGGGCGATTTCCTGCGGCTCGAACTCGTGCCACTGGGGTTTGGGCGCGTTGTCGACGACGATCTCGACCCGGATCAGGCAGCGTTTCGCGCCCGGACCGTCCAGCGACAACTCGTTGGGCGGCGGCCAGTCGAGCGGACTGCGCGGCGGCGGCGCATCGCTGTAGGGCAGCAGCAGGCGATAGCTGTGCACGCCGGAGCGGCGCGGATCGTCGCGCAGCGTCTTGCTCCACGGCGCCGCGTCGCCGCCGACGATGACGGGCGCGTCGCGGTAGAGGTGCAGCGTTTGCGCCAGCGGCGCGCCCCAGCGGGCGGCGACCTCGGAGAGATCGATCGGCGCATAATCGGTTTCCACGTTGATCTCGTCCGGCCCGGCGAGCGTCGCGTTGCGCGTCGACAGCCGGACCTGCTTGGGCATGAAGATCAGCAGGGCCGAGGGGTCGGCGGTCGTGAAGCGGTAGGCGGCCGTTTGGTAGGGCCAGGAAGTCGACGTGCAGGCCGCGGCCGCGCAGGCAATGACCGCGGCCAAAAGAAATCGTCGAGCCGAGCGGATCATGTTTCTTCCATCGTTGACCGAAGAAAACTAACCCGAAACCCACGACGGGGCAACGCGGCGCAGGCATCGCTTGCGAGGCATGCGGCGGCGCGGACGCGGCCTTCCCGGCGCGGCGAGCTTGACGGGCCGGCGGCCTTGATGTGAAACTAACCGGGTTTTCGGAACATTCAACCACGTTCGGGACAGGCTCATCCAATGCGCCTTTTTCGGTCGAGAATCGCGTCGCCATGACGCGCTGGGTCGTAGCCAGCCTGATCGCAGTTCTTGTCGCGGTGAACCTGATTTGCGTGTTTCTCGACCGGACGCCCTTTTTGCAGGATTCGGGGCGGTTTCTAATTCAGAGCAACTGCTTCGCGGAAGTCTGGACGGGACGTCAGAGTTTCTTCAATTGCCACCTCGACCGCACCGACAAAAAACCGGAAATTTGGCTGGCGCTCGGCGGGCTTACGCAACTGCTTTCCTTCGAATTCGGGCAGCAAGATTTAGTTATTTTGACAGAACAGTTTTTCCTCGCGATTCTCTTGGCCGCCGTCTACGCAGCGGTGCGACGGCTCGTCCCGCACGAACCGCCGGCCGTTGCGCTTTTGACGGTCTTCATGACCGGCGTCTCGCCAATTGTGTTCGGCATGTCGAAGAAATACATGGGCGATCTGCCGCTGGCGGCGATGGTCTGGCTGGCCTTGGCGTTGCTGCCGGCGTCCGAGCGATTCCAGCGGCGAGGAAGGGCGGCAGCGTTCGGTGTCGCTTGCGGCCTGGGGATGCTGATGCGGCCGACGTTCGCTCTTTTCCTCGCCGGGCCGGCGCTGGTTGTGCTGATTGCCGCGCTCCGCGAAAAAGGGACCGGCAGCCGCGCGCTGCTGAACGCCGGCGTTGCCGCTTTGATTGCCGCAACGCTCGCCGGGCCATGGTACATGATCAATTTTCGCCACGGTTACCAATACCATCTTCAGTTCGGCGGCGTGTTGCCGGCGTCGTGGCGCGATTTCGGCGGCTTGGCCGGTGATTATCTGAGGCTGATCGGCGCGGAGCAGTTGGGTTGGGGATTCGCGGCGCTGACCATGGCCGGCTTGGCGCGGCTTTTGATCGTGCGAGACTTGCGCGCCCGATTTGGGCCGTTGCTGGCGGCGGGTTTCGTCAGCGCGGCGCCGTCGTTTTTATATTTTTCCTCAGCGCGAATCGCTCACGCGCGTTACGCCATTGCCTGGGTCCCGTTCCTGGCGTTAATTGCGGCGCTCGGCATTCTGGCCGACGCGGTGCGCGAGGCGCGGTCGTTGGTTCGGAGCCGCCGCGCCATGGCGAGTCTGGCGGTCGGGTGGGGCCTTTTTCAATTTGGCTTCATGAGCTTCACCAGTTCGCCGTGGACGGAACGGCCGCCGGCGCTCGAGCGCGTGATGGGCTTTCCCGGATACGAACATTATCCCGGCGACACGCACGTCGGGTTGTTTCGCCTCGATCGCGTCGGTTGGGGCGACCGCGAGTTCTGCCGCCTCGCCGTGAACAAGCTGCGGCCGGGCGTATTGCACGTTTTGCTGCTGACCGATCGCAGGTGTCGCGACGCCGTCGCCTTTCACGCGGTCAAGTGGTGCGTGCTGTTCGACCAGAACCAGACGCAAATGATCCGCACCGATCTCGCCGCCGACCGCGTGGCGGCCGCGGCCGCAACGGCGCAGCAGTGGGCGCATCTGGCCTTGTTGCACTATGCCGACTATCGGGCATTGGAACGAGCCGCTGCCGTGTTCGACATGGATCGGCCCGACCATTGGCTGCGCATTTTTCAGCGGCCGGCTCCGGACGGCTTCGTCGCGCTTTACCGCAATCTCAGGGCGGCGCCCGACGCACCGCCGCCGCCGACAATTGCCGAGCCCGCCGATTGCGTCGATTATGCAAATTGCCGGGATTGGTGCGTTCGCCTCGATGGCGCGGCGGTCGAAAAGAAATGAACGGCCAAACGCCCGCGTCAAGACATTGCCGCCGACCGGCTCCGGGGCAAGAAAGCCGACTTGACGGACATACAGGTGGGCACGAATATGCGGCGGGGGGTTGACGGTCGATCCGCGACGGGCCTTTTACTTTTAACTAAATCGGCGTCTTGCCGTGTCAAACGTCAGCCCGGTCTTGATTTCGTTGACGAGGAGATTGGCGCATGCCGAAACATCTCGCGTGGTTCTGCCTGGCTTTGCTGCTCCTGGCCGCGCCGGCCGCGCAAGCCGAGGAATTGACCCTGGAGAAAGCCATCGAATTGGCGCTGCAGCAAAACCCGGCCCTCAAGCAGACTGATTATCAGGCGACGGCGTCGAACTGGGGCTTCGCCAAGTCGTTTTCCGCCTGGCTGCCGACCGCCACGTACGACGAAAACTGGACGCACACCGACCCGGACACCTACACCAAGGCCAAGAACGCGGCGCAACTCGAGAACAAGTTGAGTCCCGGTGCGGCGGCGCCCGTGTATCGCGACAACTTCGCCAAGTCGATCAACGTCGTGCAGCCGATTTTCAACGGCATCGGCGAGTGGGTGACGATCGACACGGCGTACCTCAACCGTCGCAGCGCGCACCTGACCGACGAAGACATGCGCCTGCAGACCATCGAAAACGTGAAGGTGGCCTATTACAGCGTGCTCACGACGCGCGCGCTCGCCGGCGTGGCGCTCGAAGCGCTCACCATGGCCCGCGAATCGCTGCGCCTGTACCGCGGCCGCCTCGCGGTCGGCCAGTCCACCCAGAGCGACGTGTTGCGCTACGAGGCGCAGGAGGCCGCAGCCGACGGCGCGCGGATCGCGGCGGACAACAATTACGCGTTGGCCAAAATGCAATTGGCGACGTTGATCGGCGGCGCGGTCGAGGCCGACCTCACGCTGCCGGCGATTCAACTCGTGGTGACCGACGCCGACGAGACGCGCGTGCGCGAGGCGACGCTCGCCGGCGTGAAAACGCCGTTGCCGATCAAGTCGCATCCGGCGGTCAAGGCGATGGAAACCACGAACGATATCGCGAAACAGCAGACTGTCGGCTCCGTCGGCAAGCTCCTGCCGCGGATCAACTTCCTCTACAACTACGATTGGACGACCAACGATCAGCTCCAACCCAACGGCAAGACGAGTTGGGTGATGGGCATCGGGGTCCAGATCCCGTTTTTCCAGGGCGGCGGCGCCGTCAGCGGCATCGGCCAGTCGGTCGAGTTGCAGCAGGCGACGTGGGAAGGCGTCGATTCGTTCGAGCGGTCGTTCCTGCAGCGCGCCCATGCCGCGCAGATGAATCTCAACAGCGCGGACCAGCAGGTGGTCGCCGGCCGCCGCGGCGAGGTCGCGGCGCAGGCGAATCTGGACATCATCACCAAGCGCGTCGAACTCGGGATGAACACGATCCTCGACCTGCTCGATGCGCAACTCGCCTATATTCAAGCCAAGTCGGATTTGATCGGCGCCGTCGGCAGCTTCCGCAACGCCATGGCCGAATGGGATTATGTGACGGCGAAAGCGAAGGACTGACGAGCCTCTTGCATAAATCCCGGTTCAATGCGCGACTCGTCGCGCCGACCCCTCCCCGACGCGGCATAGGCTTTAGGATTAAGAGCAGCGCTGCTGCGAAAAGCGTTTTTGCCTGATCTTTTTTCCGCGCAGACCTCTCCCCCGGCCACGCCCGGCGTGGCCGCGCCCCTCCCCGACAGGGGGGGGCGAGAGGAGACCGTGGCGGACCCGTGTTGCGGAGAGGTCCCCCACGGCTCACGAATTCGCATTAACATTATTGATGAAGCGGCAATCGAGGCGCCTGTTTTTGAACGCATGTCCGCCTGCCGGTTGGCGCGTCCGGCCGCCCCTCCCAGTGTCGGGGAGGCGCAGGCCGATCACGCGACCGCGTGATCGGCCGGGGATCAGAATTTTTCAGCGCCTCGCCCGCGGAAAATTATATTTAACCAAAGCTCTCCGTGTTTGGTCGAAGATCCGAAACTGGCGGCGTTCGTCGCCGCGCAACCGTAAGGGGATGAAAATGAAAAGAATTTCCATAACTTTGGCCGTTTTCGCCATGGCCGCACTCTTATTGCCGGCCCTGTTGTGGGCCGGGCCGGGGATGGACAAACACAACGGCCAGCAGTTCGGCGAGCAGATGGCGAAGGCGCTGAATCTCACGGCCGACCAAAAAACCTTGATGGACGCGATGCACGCCGCCCAGCACAACTTCCGCATGGCGTGGCGCGACGCGCAGAAGACCGTCGGCCAGACCTTTAGCGCCGAAACCGCCAAGGACAAACCGGACTTTGCCCAGGCCGCGTCAACGGTCAAAAGCGCCGTGCCGGCCGTCGTCAACGCCGCGTTCAACGCCATGGTCGACGCCCGCGCGAAATTTCTGCAAAGCCTTACCGCCGAACAGCGCGCGGCGCTCGCCAAATTCCATGCCGAACATCAAGGCCGAATGATGCACGATCAAGGCGAACACGAGGACCTTCAGCCGTAAGACGGGCGATTGTCATTACGGCAAATATTCCTCCTCTCCTCGCGAAGGCCCCGGCCGTCTCCGACCCACCCTGAAGCCGGGGCCTTCGCCATTTCGCTTCTTCCATTGCGCCCACTCCGCATTCCGAACTCGACGTTCCGCCCTCTCAAAATGGTCCAACCTTTGTACTAACGGCTCTGGCGCAGTGCGTCGTTTTGTGCTAGCTTGCGGTCGCTTTTGCGATGGTACAGGCTGGTTTATCGACAAAATCTTCAAAGGAGATGGCGCGAATGGACCGACAAAAGATTCTGGCGCGGCTGCACCTGCACGCGGTGCTGCCGGTCATGGCCAAAATCGTGGAGTTCGACCGTGAGGCGCAGGCGATCGTCCAGGGCTGGAACGCGGCCATTCAATTCGGCTACGTCGGGGGGCCCGCGATGCAACTGCAGTTCGCCGACGGCGCCTGCCGGGCGTTCCGCCAGGCGGCGGTAAAGCCGGACGTCAACTTCGTCTTTCCCTTGCCGGTTCTGCTCAACAACATGCTGGCGGGCAAGGGCTTCACGCTGCCGTTGATCAACGGCTTCTGGAACGTCAAGCTGCTCAAAGGCTTCATGGCCCTCGCCAAGCGGATGGAATACTACCTCAAGGAACTCGAGGGCAAGCCGCTCGACGACGACCTGAAGCGCAAGGTGCTGACCTGCAAGCTGGCGGTGGCGACGTGGGGTTCGGCGATCCTGGCCGAGTGCGATCCGCATTTCGCGACGTTCGCCGAGCACATTCCCGCGGGCGGCTCGATCAATTTCGTCGTGAAGCCCGACGGCCCGAACTTCTATTTCAAGAAGGCCAACAACGGCACGTTCCTGGCCGGCGACGGCATGGTCGCCGATCCGTCGGCGGAAGTGAGCTTCGCCGACATCCACGTGGCGGCGCAGCTCGTGGACGGCACGCTCGACGTAATGGCGGCCCTGGGCAAGCAGGAGGTCGTCGTCCGCGGCTTGATTCCGATGGTGGACGACGTCAGCGCGATCATGGCCAAACTCGAAACTTACCTGGCGTAAGAGGGGCAAATCATGGCTGCGAAGAAAACCGTGACCAGTGCAACGAAACCCGCGAAGAAAACCGCCGCCGCGCCGAGCTTCCAGAAAAGCAAAGAGCTGTTTTTACGCGCGGCGGAAGTGATCCCCGGCGCCATCTACGGTCATCAGAGCCCGGCGATCACCGTGCCCGGCTCGTTCCCGTATTACGCCGCGCACGGCGAGGGCGCTTACTTCTGGGATGTCGACGGCAACAAGTACGTCGACTACCTGTGCGCCTATGGCCCGATGGTCTCGGGCTACGGCAATCGCGTCGTCGATGACGCCGCCGTCGCGGAATACCGGAAGGGCAACTGCCTGAACCTGCCGTCGCCGTTGATGGTCAACCTCGCGGAACGGCTGACCGGCCTGATTCCGTGGGCCGACTGGGCCGTGTTCGCGAAGAACGGCACGGACGTCACGACCTGGTGCACGCTGGTCGCGCGCGAGCACACCGGCCGGAAAAAGATCGTGGCGGCGAAGGGCGAATACCACGGCGCGGCGCCGTGGTGCACACCCGGCCACGGCGGCATCGTGGAAGAAGACCGCGCCAACATGCTGTATTTCACGTGGAACAAGCTGGAGACGTTGAAGGCGCTGTTCGACACGCACAAGGGCGAGATCGCCGGCGTGATCATGACGCCGTTCCACCACCCGTCGTTCGCCGACTCCGAGTTGCCGGCGCCCGGCTTCTGGCAGGGCGTGCGCAAGCTGTGCGACGAGAACGGCGCGGTGCTGATCCTCGACGATGTGCGGTGCGGCTTCCGGCTCGACATGCACGGCAGCCAGGCGTATTTCGGCTTCGAGCCCGACCTGGCGTGCTATTGCAAGGCGATCGCCAACGGCTATCCGTTGTCGGCGGGCGCGGGCCGCAACAGCATGAAGGCCGCCGCCGCGAACGTTTTCCTGACCGGCTCGTACTGGACCAGCACCGCGTCGATGGCTGCGGCGCTGGCCAATCTCGATCATCTGGAGAAGATCGACGGCGTGAAAACGATGAACGAGCTGGGCGACCTGCTGATGAAGGGCCTGGTCGAGCGCGGCAAGGCGTTCGGCTACGACCAGGTTGCGACCGGCCCGGGCGCGCTGCCGTTTGTGCGTTTCGGCTGCGAAAACAATTTCATGCGGCAGCAGGTGTTTTGCGCCGAAATGATCCAACGCGGCCAATTCCTGCATCCGCACCACAATTGGTTCCTTTCCGCCGCGCACACGAAGGCCGACATCCAGGCGACGCTCGACGCGGCCGAAGAGGTCTTCCCGCTCGTCAAGAAGCATTTCGGCGACTGAACGACCGCGCCGATCGATCGACCACGGGGCCCCGCTACGGCGGGGCTTCGTTTTGTCGTCGCAGGGGAAGTCAATGCCCATCGAAGCCGTCCTCTTCGATTTCAACGGCGTCATCATCGACGACGAGCCGCTGCACAACGAGGCGTGGCGCGAGGTGCTGACGCCGCTGGGCCTCACGTACACCGACGAAGAATTCTATGGGCCGCTGCTCGGCGTGCCCGACTACGAGTTTTTCCGCTTGTTGCTGGCGCGGCGCGGGCGAACGATCGGCGCGGCGCAACAGCAGGAATTGCAGACCGCGAAAAACGCGATTTACGCAAGGCTGGTGACGACGCGCCAACTCGACCCGGCGGGGTTGCGCGAATTCGTGCGCGATCTCGCGACACACGCGCCGCTGGGCGTCGTCAGCGGGGCGCGCCGCGACGAGATCGAATGGCATCTCGGCCGCCTCGGCCTGCGCGATTGCTTCGCGGCGATCGTCGCCGCCGGCGAATATGCGGCGACCAAGCCCGACCCGGCGCCGTTCCTGACCGGATTGGCGGCCGTGGAGAAGGCCGCCGGCCGACCGTTGGCGCCGGCACGGACGGTTGCGATCGAAGATTCCGCCAACGGCGTCCGCAGCGCGCTCGCCGCCGGCATGCCGACGCTCGGCGTCGATGCGCGCATCCCGCGCGGCCTCATACCCGGTTGCTTCGCTTACGTGCGCGACTTTGCCGGGCTGACGTATGCGGCGCTGGGAGCGTTACTCGATGGCCGAGGTTGAGCGGTATTGCGGATTTCGGATTGTGGATTTTCAGTCCCGCCGCTCGCCGCTCGTCGCTCGTCACTCGTAACTCGTCACTTTTGCTCGCTGCTGCATTTCCCACGAGGCTCTTGATTGTTGTAGATTATGGGCAGTGAAAATCCCGGGGGGGGGCCGCCATGTCCGACAAACTGACGCTTTACGAACAAGGCCGGTTGATCGAAGCGGCCGTTTTGCTGCATTTGCACCGCGAGAAAACGCCGCCGTCGCCCGAGCAGGTCGCGGAGTTGATCGGCTTTTCCCTGGAAGCCGTGCACCATTTGCTGCACAAAATGGCCGAACTCGGCGCGGTGCGGCTGCTTTCGGGAGCCTTCGGCGATCGCGTGCTGCTCGACGACCACCGCCGCATCGAGGAACTCGAGGGCAAGGACGCCAAGCCCGGCATCGACGAAGAGGTCGCCGCATTTCAGGCCGCCCAGGCGCAGAAGAACGAGGAAACGGCCAAGCGCTTCAGCAAGGATTTCTTCGACCCGAAAAAGGAAAGCATGAAAGCCGACCTCGCGGCCAAGCTGGCCGACCCGTCGAAACTGAAGAAATCCGACAACCCGCTCGACGCGATGTTCAAGAAGAAGTAGGGCAATCGTGTTCTGCGAGCGGGGGGATTTGAACCCCCACGTCCTTGGACACTAGATCCTAAGTCTAGCGCGTCTGCCAATTCCGCCACGCCCGCGCAGCCGTTTCGAAGTTACTTTCGCCGCCCGTGCCCGTCAACCGTGCGCGACCGGCGCTCGCGGGTTGTTTTTTGACAGGATCAGGGTGGCCTCTTTTGACAGGATCAGCGGGGGCAGGCTCTGTCAAAAAAACCATAATAATCATTCAATCAGCGAATTATCACGGGATCGGCGGGGCCGCGCCCTTCAGCCGAAACAGCCGCAGGGTCGAGATTTGCGCCGGCCGGGTGGCGGCGTAGAGAAATTTGCTGGTCATCTTGGCCACGTGATAGAACGGCCAGGTCGCGACGGGCGTCAGCCGGTCTTTCAGTTCCGGCGGCAGTTTGTCATAATCCGGCCCTTCCATGATCGCCAGGCCGTTTTTGTTCGCCAGCACGTCGCGCAACTGCTCGTCGCGGTGCACCCAGGTGAAGCGGCAGCGCGTGTAGAAGAGCAGCGAGCCGGTGATGCCCGTGCGCAGCGCAAAAAACTCGTCGCCCGGGCGGGCGCTCTCGCGAATCAGGCGGCCGGCCTCGCGATACGGCGAATAGGCGTGAATCTGCGGTTGGATGTAACCGACCAGCACGATTTCGAGCGCGAACATCGTCGCGCACGCCAAGGCCAACGCCGCGCCGCGCCGGCGTTCGCTGCCTCCCAGCAACGAGAGCAGCGCGAAAATCGGCAGCGCGACCAGCGGCAGCGTGCGCGCGAAAACCGACGAGATCGGGAAAAACCGCGCGAGACACCAATAGACGACGAGCAAGCCGCCGACGGTCATCAGCAGCAGGGCCGCCTTGCCGAGCCAGGCCAGCCAGAAATCGCCGCGCAGCCCGCGATCCAGCCAGCGCGCCACGAGCAGGCTGCACGCCGGCAGCGTCGGCGCGATGTACGTCGGCAGCTTGTACTGCGACAGCGAAAACACCAGCGTCGGCGCCAAAAACCAGATCCAGAAGAGCAGCGGCGCGTCGCCGATCCGCGCCAGGCGGCCCGGGCCGCGGCCCAGATCGACCAGGCGCACGAGCGCCGCGACGGCCATGATCAGAATCCAGGGGAAAAACATCCACTGGAAGTTTTTCAGCAGGAAGAAGTAGTTGGTCTTGTCGTGGTAGATGCCTTTCACGAAGAATTTTTCCAGGTTGTGGTGCAGCAGGTTCTCTTGCAAAAACTCCATGCCGTGCCGGATCGTGCAGATGACGTACCAAGGCAGAACGATCGCGAAATACAGCGCGAGCCCGGCGGGAATCCAGAGACCGAGCAGGCGCTTGAGCCGCCGCGTCGCAATCCCGTGCAGGCCGACGACAAGCGCCGGAATCAGCAGGCCGATCGGCCCTTTGGTCAACGTCGCCAGCGCGGCGCCCAACCACATCGCCAGAAACGAAATGGCGTCCGGCGCCGGCCGGCCGTCTGGCGCCTTGGCGATCATTCGCGCGTAGCCGTAGAACGCCAGCGTCAAAAACGCCGTCAGGGTCATATCCACCGTGCTGACGCGAATCATCAGCACGAAACCGGGCGAGAGCCCCAGAATCAGGCCGGCGAGCAACCCCTCGCGCCGCGAAAAAACCCAGCGGCCCAAAAGCGCCGTCAGCGCCACGGCGGCGAGCCCCAGGAGCCCGGAAACGATGCGCACCGCAAACTCGGTCTGCCCGACGCATTTCATGGACAGTGCGACGAGCCAGTAATAGAGCGGCGGCTTGAGGAACGTCGCCGCGCCGTCGAAGGTCGGCGTGACCCAATCGCCGCTGTCGACCATGTGCCGCGCGATCTCCGCGTACATCGATTCGTCGATGTCCATCAGCGGCGTGTCGCCCAGGCGCCAGAGCGAGAGCGCGGCGGCGATTGCGAACAAGGCGATGTAAAGGGCGGGCAATAGGGAGCGGGATTCGGGATTCGGGATTCGGGATTCGGGGCCTGCCTGCCGCAGCCTTGGCGCAGGCAGGTTCGGGAATCGGGAATCGGGAATCGGGATTCGGGATTCGGGACTCGGGGCGAACAATGAACGGCGAATGGCGAATGGCGAATGGCGAATGTCTGGTCCGGCATTCCGCATTCCGCATTCCGCATTCCGCAATCGGTCATGGCGAATGTCTGATCCGGCATTCCGCATTCCGCATTCCGCATTCCGCATTTCGTTCATGCTATTTCGCCGCCGCGCCGCTGATTTGCAGGCCCAGCTTGATCATGCCGTGCTCCGCCTCCAGGGTCGCGCCTTGCAGGTCGAGCGCGTCGAGCCGCGTGCGGAACGTCGGATTCACCCAGTGGTCGACCTCCAGCCGCAGCAGCGCCGGCGCCGCCCAGCCGGCGAAGACGACGCGGCGCGAATCGAGCAGTATGTCGCCGTTGGCATCGAGCCGCACTGCGGCGTCGATGTTGAAATCGTACCATTTCCGGTGGAACAGCCCCTGGCCGGCCATTCGCACGCCGCCGCCGGCGATCGACAACGTGGTGATCTTGAGGAACGGGTTCATTTTCTGCAGGAAGGCGGTCAGGTCGGCCTCGGTGAGGTCGATCTCGCCCGCGACGCGCTCGCAATTCGTCACGTGCAACTGGCCGGCCGCGAAGAGCTTGAGCAGGTCGAGCCGGCCGTTGCGATATTCGACGTCGATCGACTGCGTCCGCAAACGCCGCAGCACGGCCCCGGTCGCGCGCAGCCGGATCTCCGAAAAATATCCCTCTTCCAGCGGCCGTTGCGGATCGGGCGCGATGCGGATCTCGGGTTCGCCGGCGGATTCGAGCGCGACGCCGACGTAGGCGCGCAGGCGCTCGGCGATCGTGTCGACGGCGATGGGGATTTGCACCGGCCAGCCGCCGTCGTAAATCTCGATCGCCCGGCCGTTCGGCGCGTCCACAAACCGCCCGCCCGGCGCGATTTCATACAGCGTCAACAAGCCGCGCGAGGTGCGCATCAGGAAATCGATGCGGTACCGCGGCGCGAGAACTTTTCGCCAGTCCTCGATCTGGGCGTCGTCGCGCGCGCCGAGCAGAAACAGGATGCGGCGGTCGCCGTAGTGGCGTACGTATTCTTCGAGCCGGTCGCGTTTGGCCGGGCGGGTCGGCACGATGCAGTCCGTGCCATGCACTTGAAAATAAAACAACCGCGCCAGCCCGAGCGAAAGCATGGCCTTTTTCCCGGGCGGCAGATGGCGGATGAAGCGCGCGACCTCCGGCACGTCCTCGCGGTCCTTGGCCTGGTAAAACGGCCGCACGTTGCGATGCATGCCGACGACCAGCAGCACGAGCAGCAGCGCGGCGCCGCACCATTTCGCCGAGCGGCCGGTCAGCCCGAACCCCGCCGCCGCCCGGACGATCGCGACGGCCGCCAGCAGGTCGACCAGCGGCAGCGCCGGGAACACCATGCGGTCGTACAGCGGAATGCCGATCGCCGTATGGATCAGCGGGTAGTAGAGCGCCGCGCCGGCCGCCAGCCACAACGTGTTTTTTGCCGGCCGGCTCAGCGGCTCGGGTTGCCCCCGGCGCAACAGCCGGAACGCGACGAGGGCGACGGCGCAGCCCGCCGCCGCCTGCCACAATCGCGGCGAGAGAAAAAAGTCGTCCGCGAACTGGCCGAACCAGTAGTCGAGGCGGACCCACGGGCTCAATTTGGCGCCGCCTTCGACGACGTGGCCGCCCCAGACCTCCGACCAAAACCAGTCGAAGCGCTTCATCTCGAACAGGCCCGACCACAGGCAAAGCCAGAGCGAAGGCCAGAACAGCCCCCAGCAGTAGCGTTTGATCAGCGGCCAAAGCGGCTGCCGTGGCTCGGGAATCAGCCAGCCGGCGAGGAACGGAATCGGCAGAAAGAGCACCGCCATCTGCCGCGTGCAGAGCGCCCAGGCGACGCAGAAGCCGGCGCCCCACAAACGGCCGCGCACCGCGTAGAGCAGCGCTCCCAGCAAAAACATGATCGCCAGCGCGTCGGTCATCGCGCCGATGCCGACGCGCGCCAGGTACGGCGAGGTCGCCAGCAGCCCGGCCGCCAGCACGCCGGCCGCCTTGCCGAAAATTTCCTTGCCGAGCAGGTAGACGATGATCAGCAGCGCCGCCAGCGCCAGCGCGCTGGGCAGCTTCAGCGCCATTTCCGTGCGGCCGAAGAGCAGCAGCATCAGGCCGAACGTCTGGAACGCGAGCGGCGGCTTGTCCGTGTCGAACTTGTGCAGCATCACGTCGCCGTCCGCAAACGCCGCGGCGCCGTCGCCGTAATAGCTTTCGTCGTCGTTGAGCGAGTGCAGAAACGCGCCGGTGAAATAGAGACCGAGGAACAGCAGGACCGTCGCCGCGAGCAGCGCCGCCGGCAAGTGCGGCTCGAGCCGCGCCGCGCGGGACTTCAGATCCGCCGCTGCTGTTCGGAAATGTGTCGTCAGCTCGCCACCCACGCCCGCCGTCGCGCCCGAATGGCGCGGCGGCTTTGTTGGTTTTTTGGTTTACGCGACCGGCGAGGCGGAGTCAAGTTAGGACAGGGAACAGCGAACAGCGAACGGACCGCATTCAAAAATACCGGCTCAAAAGGCGCCGTCACGCGAAGCCCTCGTCCCGGAAACATCGGTTCCCGAAAATTCCCGCGTCGCCGCGCCACAGGGGGCGCAAACGGCCTACGACGTGCCCCGTGATCGCGGGCGGGACCGCGAGTGTATTACGGTTCGCTGTTCGCTGTTGCTTGTTCGCTGTTCGCTGCTCGCTGCCGGCTTGGCGGGCGCAGCGCGAATGATTACTATCGGATGAACGTTACCGGCTTTGCTCGCCGGGCCGGGTGGGCTCGCGGCGAAGCGGCGGAGAAAATGGCAGACACACAAAGCGCGCGCCGGGTCGGCAAGCATTGGCTGCGCACAGCCGTCGCCGGTTTGCTCCTCAATGCGGCGCTTTTGTTTTTGGCGGTGAACATGGGAATTTCGGCGCAAACGGTCTTGCGGCCGCGCAGCGATCATTTCGACGGCGAGCGTTTTTTCAACCCGGCGATCCACGGTCATGAGCGCGGCTTCGTCGATTTATTGAAGTGGGCGTCGAAGCGCCGGCCGCCGCACTGGCGCGAGCGCACCGACGTCCAGCCCGGGCCGCCGCCGGCCCGCCACGCGGCGCCGGGGGTGTTGCGGGCGACGTTCATCAATCACGCGACCGTGCTGGTGCAAATGGACGGCCTGAATATCCTCACCGATCCGATCTGGTCGGACCGCGCCAGCCCGGTTTCGTGGGCCGGCCCGCAGCGCGTGCATCCGCCCGGCATTCGCTTCGAGGATTTGCCGCCGATTGACGTCGTGCTGCTCAGCCACAATCATTACGATCACATGGATGTGCCGACGCTGCGCCGCCTGAACAGTGTGCACCACCCGCGCTTCTTCACCGGGCTGGGCAATCGCGCCTATCTCGAGCGGCGGCGGATCCAACGCGTCACGGAAATGGATTGGTGGGATGAAGTGCCGCTGGGCGACGGCCACTCGATCGTCTTCACGCCGGCGCAGCATTTTTCCACGCGCGACGCCATCGACCATGACCGCACGCTGTGGGGCGGCTTTTTCGTCAAAGGCCCGGCCGGCGCGCTCTTCTTCGGCGGCGACACCGGCTACGCCTGGCATTTTCGCGAAGTCCGCAAGCGGCTGGGCGCGCCGCGGCTGGCGCTGCTGCCGATCGGCGCCTACGAACCGCGGTGGATCATGAGCCAGGTGCACATGAACCCGGCCGACGCCGTGCGCGCGGCCGGCGATCTTGAAACGCCGGTCAGCATGGGCATTCACTTCGGCACCTTCCAACTCGCCGACGACGCGCAGGACCAGCCGCCGCGCGATCTGCGCCGCGCGCTCGCGGCCGCGAATCTGCCGGCGGACCGTTTTTGGGTGCTCGCCCCCGGCGAATCGCGCGACGCGCCGGCGGTTGCCGCGGCAGCCGCGTCGGATAAGGCGGCGGCCAATCGGTAAATGCGGAATGCCGGACAGACATTCGCCATTCGCCATTCGCCATTCCTCATTCGCATGGTCCCGAATCCCGCCCCGCCGGGTATGGCCCCGCAGGCGAAGTCGAAGGACGCGCCCGGTTTCCGCGGCAAGGGTTGACCCCCGGCGGCGCACGCCCTAAATTGGCGTCTTCCGGCGGAGGGAACGCCACGTGCGCAAGTGGATATTTTTGCTCATTTTGTCGGGGTTGGTCGTCGCGGCCCTGTTGGCCTGCACGGCCGTCAACAGCAGCAGTTCGTCATGCCCGTCGTTCGCCGCCCAGCAGTTGCTTCCCCAAACCGGCGACGCCGAGACGCAGTACGTGATCTGGGTGAGTATGAACGACACGACGACGAATGCGACGCTGACGAGCGTCGTCGCCCAGGCGTTTTTCGCCAACGGCCAATCCGCCAATAACACGCTCGACCTGGTGCAGGAAGAGACCAATCCGCTGCGCTACCTGCGCACCTTCACCGGCAGCCAGGTCTGTGCCTCGGGCACGTGCACGCTGTATTTTCACGTGATCGCCACGAGCAAGAGCAATTGCCAATCCGCATACGACAGCCCGCTGTTTCAGGTCGTGATCTCGGCGACCCCCGCCGACGACGATACCGAATGAACGAGCCCCGCGTCGATCTGCAGCGCTATTTTCGGGAAAACGGCGAATTGGTGGAGAAGCGCCTGCGGCAGCTCACCGCGGGCGACGCCGGCCCGTTCCGCGTGGTCAAGGAAGCGATGGAATACTCGCTCTTCGCGGGCGGAAAACGCATCCGGCCGCTGCTGTGCCTGGCCGCCGGCGAAGCCTGCGGCGGCGACAAAAGCGCCGCGCTCGACTTCGGCTGCGCACTGGAAATGATCCACACCTACACGCTGATCCACGACGATCTGCCCGCGATGGACAACGACGACACCCGCCGCGGCAAGCCGGCCAACCACATGGTCTACGGCGTCGCGCAGGCGCTGCTCGCCGGTTGCGGGCTGCTCACCTGGGCCTATCAGGTCATGGCCGAGGCCGGCCTCGCCGGCCGCGACACGCCGGCCATCGCCGCGCGCATCATCGCCGAAACCAGCCGCGCCATCGGCTGGCAGGGCACGATGGGCGGCCAGAGCCTCGACATGCTCTACACCGAA
>Ga0181520_10003807_pt1 | contig 26061 bp, 17 predicted proteins | sample PEATcosm2014_Bin_29_FD_132451 | JGI IMG/M metagenome (GOLD analysis project Ga0181520, IMG submission 132451) | Peatland microbial communities from MTU Mesocosm Facility, Houghton, MI, USA - PEATcosm2014_Bin02_30_metaG | ecosystem: Environmental > Terrestrial > Soil > Wetlands > Peat | place...
CGTATTCTCCCATGATCTGCCCTTCAGCATTCACGCCCTTATGAACAAACGTAAACACGTCCTTGACCTCAGGCAAGTTGTCGACCATCCGGCCCGTTAGCTCGGAGATCGCGGTGATCTTGCGTGACCCATCGGAAAAACGGTTGATTTGAACAATAATATTAATCGCTGAAGCGGCCATTTCATAAATGGCGCGCAGCGGCAACTCAATCCCTGAAAGTAAAACCATCGACGACATACGTGAAAGCGTGTCCCGTGGCGTGTTGGCATGCAAGGTGGTCAAGGAGCCGTCATGGCCTGTATTCATCGCCTGCAACATATCCAAAACTTCCGGTCCGCGGCACTCGCCGATGATTATCCGGTCCGGGCGCATACGCAAGGTATTGATAAAAAGGTCCCTGATCGTCACCTTGCCGCGGCCTTCAATGTTAGGCGGACGGCTTTCCAGCCTGGCCCAATGCGTTTTACTCAACCGCAATTCCGCGGCGTCTTCAATGGTAATAATGCGCTCATTATCCGGAATAAAATGGGAAATGATATTAAGCAGGGTGGTTTTCCCAGCGCCCGTGCCCCCGGAGACAATGATGTTCTTTCGGCCGATGACACAGGCATTTAAAAAATCAGCCATGGGCTGTGAGATGCTTTTAAAACGGGTGAGTAAATCTTCCATGGTGTAACGGTCTTGAGAAAATTTGCGCACCGTAATCATGGGGCCGTTAAGGGACAACGGCGGGATGATCGCGTTGATGCGCGACCCGTCGGAAAGACGCGCGTCTACCATGGGCGTAGATTCATCCACGCGACGGCCTAAAGGGGCAATGATCCGGTCAATCGTCGCGCGCAGCTGGTCGTTGGAAATAAATCTTTTATTGGTAAAAAGCAATTTCCCGTTTTTTTCAACAAAAATTTCATCTTTATTGTTGACCAGGATGTCTGTGATGCTATCATCGGCCAACAAATCTTCCAGGGGGCCAAGCCCCAAGGCCTCATTGACGATTTCCTTGACTAAACGGGCCCTCTCCTCATGGCTTGAAAGAAACGTTCCCGATGTTTCCGCCAAAAGCTCCGTGACCACTTTTTGGGCGGCTTTGCGCAGATTGGCCGCCTGAGAGGGGTCGTTTAAAACGTCCTGCGACATCTTTTGTAAATTCATGCGCTCAACCAAAAGGGCATGCACGGCCCGTTTTACTTTAATGACCTCATCTTCTTCTTTTTGAAAATCAATCGCTCCTTCAGTAACGTTTGGCGTAATGCCGAATTTCTCCCAGAACGCGTCACTTTTTTTAGAAGTGTTGTCGCTGGCGCGCACTTTAATGACGTCACTGCCCCGCACGTAAAGGCTTTCATCATTCAAACTATCGGCGATCGTAAAAAAGCTCTCTGATACCTTTGCTTTGGGACTGTCTATGACACAGGGCACGCCGCGATTTAAAGCGCCCCCCACTGTCTTGCCGTCCGAAGGGATCAAAGCAAAAACTTCACAGGCCAGGGCATTCTTGACTTCCTGCCAGGCAACGCCGCCACGGCTTTCAGCCCGGTTTAAAATCAAACGGACCATCTTTAAAGGAAAATGCAGGCTCGAAAGAATTTCCATGCTGGTTTTTACCTGATATACCGCCAGGATGTCAGGAGTGCTTACCAATAAAATCAGGTTGGAGGCGTCCAGGATGCTGATGAAAATCTCGCTAAAGGAGCTCCCTCCGTCGACGATGATATATTCATATTGGCTGGATGCTTTTTTAAAAAACAAACGTAAATTATCCGAGGTGACGTGCCCGATTTGCCGCGGGGATGTAACGCCAGGTAAAAAATGCAGTCCGCTGCTGTGGGTGACGACGTATTTTTTAATCGCGTCGGGTGAATTTTCCATGTCCGCCAAAATATCGACTAAGCAATGCGTTGGCGGCAAATTAAGCATCCTCGCCATGTCCTGGCTGGCCTGCAAGTTTAAATCCACAATCAGTACCCGCTTGCCCCTCAAGGCTAATGCGCAGGCAATATTAACCCCAATAAAGGTCTTGCCCACCCCGCCTTTATTGCTGAATACTGTAATGACTTTAGCTAACATATTTTTTCATCTTACCATGTTTTTTAATTTTGTCACTGATGATTTGATGGGATAAAGACGGATTTTTTAATACGAAGCAATGACTTTCTCCGCAGGTGCTTGGGCGCTCCCCGCAATGAGATTGTTGTAAACGATGGGAATCGTAAAAACAATGCCTTCCTGGTCCATCCCCGTCGTAAAAGCATCAAAAGGAGCGGCTGTTTTGGCGGCTTGCATAGCGTCTTGGTCTAAAATATAATTCCCTGAGGATTCCATCACCTCTGCCGAATCCAATGACCCGTTTTTAAGTATGCGCAGTTTCAATTTAACAGTGCCTGCCAAGGCAACGCCACCTGCCCCTACCGCGTTGGGATAGGAAATCGCTTTGGAGATTTTTTCCTGGACCATGCGCGCGTAAGCCGTCATCACCGGAAGATATTCCGGTTGAACTTTGTTGACATCAACGGAGGGTCCCTTTGCAACCGGCCAAGACGAAGACAGAGGCTCATGTTCATACTTCGCGCTAATTTCTTTCCAAGAATCACGCTCCAAGGGTGTCGGCATCACCAATTGATTGTCCGCGAATTTCTTATCTGTAAGCACCGTCGGTGTCAAAATAATCACCATTTCTGTATTGGTATCCGGGGCGGGTGTTTGGCGGTTTCTAAATAAAGCCCCCACGATAGGTATTTTAGATAAAATCGGGATCCCTGTTACTGTCTCGTTGTCGGTATACTTAATCAATCCTGCCAAGGCGATGGTCTGTTTATTGTCCATAAACAAATCTGTCGAAGCCGTGCGCGTAATAAAAGCCGTCCCATTTGCTGTTGACGAATTCGACGCGTCAATGTCGCGAATGTCCACATTGAGCAATATATCGATTTTCCCTTCGCGGATGGTGGGTGTTACCGTTACATTAACACCATATTGTGTATACGTGGTGCTTTGGGTCGATGAAGTTCCCGTGGCATTGGTAGTCGTGTTGAGAACGGGTATTTCCCCTCCCACCAGAAAGCTTGCTTGCTTGCCGTTGAGGGCCACTAAGCGAGGCTTGGAAATAAGCCGGGCCTTGCCTTCCTGAATAAAGGCATTAATCGTGGCCTGTAATGGGGTCCGGGCAAAACCGCCTACCTTAAAAAAGTCCTTGAACTTGCCGTTCCCGTTAGTGGAAGGAAGATTTTCAGTTTCAGTCGTCAGTCCGGGAGTGGTGCTGGTACTACCGCTGCCCGTAGAAGCAGTGACTGAGCTCCCCCACAAGATCCCTAAATCTTTCTCAAAGGATGTGCTGATTTCAACAATCTGCATATCCACTTGAATCAAATCTTCGTTCTTTTCTTCTTTGACCAAGTTCAACAAATTATCGTTATACGGTTGCAAAATATTCTCCAGACGACTCTTGTCCTCTTTGGACACTGCCCCCGAAACCACCACCTTGCCTTCATTCAGATTTTCCTCCAAAGAGACGTCCGTAATATTCGCTTCATTCAAAAGTTTTTGCACACGGGCCTTCACGACGCTTAAATCTTCACTGACCACGCGCACTTTAACGCTGCGCTTGCCGCCGGCGTCCCATAAAAATAAAACAGTCTCTCCGGATTTCTTGGCTAAAACAGAAACTTTATCGCTTTGGGCATCTGAAATATCCGCTATGTCCGGGTTGGTCACTGAAACGCGGGTCAAACTGTTGACCGGAACCGTTTCAATATCACCGGTGACCATGTTAATGACATCGCCCGCCTGCGATGTGTTTTCATCGGCAAAGGGGCGCGGCATTAAAAACATGGTCAATCCAAAACCTAATGCGATAATAAAAATTTTATTTAAAAAAGCACGTTTCATTAATTAGAGTTCCTTGCCGCCTCTGAAGATTTGAATGCTCGGTTTATTCCCCACGGGCTTGCTTGCGGCTGCCCCGTCTGGATTTTGAATATCAAGCCCCTGATTGGCCAAAACATAGTCTGCCAAAGTTTTCCACGTGTCTGCTTTGACCTTTTGGTGCCCGCTTTCATCCGGAGAACGCAACGCCAATTCCAAGATCCCATTCTTATTAGCAAAGGCCAAAAGCCCTGCTTCTTGCGGGTCAACCGCAACAGTGATTTTTAAAAAGCTCTCCGCCTGCTGCTCATCATAAGCGCCGGGGTCGTCTTCATTGGTATTAATGGCCAAAACCTGCAGGCCCTGAAAAATCATGGCAGTCACGGTTTTCTTATCTGCGGACTGGAAAGGAACATTAAGTTCAGCTATCACATCCACAAAATCTCCGGGATTGAGCAATCCGCCTACGGCGGCTAATGAATCGATCTTAACCGTTATCGCGCGTTTACCCACCGGTGTTTTTAACGCCAATGAAGGTTTGCGGACTTTTTGTACTTGAGCGGCTTGCTGCATCCGGGCCGCTTCCTGTTGGCTCTCCTTCAAGGCGGCCATTTGCTTTTGCATAGCCTCAGCCTGTTGGCTTTTAACGCGTTCTAATTCCTGCGCCAAAGCGGCCATTTGCTGGTCGCTCCTCTGCTGGATCTGGGCGGCCATCTCCTTTTGCTTGACATCGTACTGTTCCGCTAAAGACGAGGTCTGTCCTTCGATGCTGCTTTTGACATAATTACTGGTCAAAATCACCGCGATAATCCCGGCAGCTACCGCGCCGACAATAATCAAAAGTTGTTTTTTGTTTTCAAGGGGCAAGATTCCCTCCTAATTTATACTGCGCGTTCTTGACACAACTTCGCGATGCCGCAGGCATTGGGCCTTTTTACGGGCTTACTTTGCCGACGACCTGTTCTATAAGTTCTTTATTGTACTCAGGTTTATTTTTTTCAGCTAACTCCTTTAAGTGAGTTAGAATGACCGCTTGCTGTTTTTGCATCGTTAATCCGTAGATTAAATCTTTTTTAACATCATTAAAAAGCTTGCGTGCCCCGCCTGTTTTAGAATCGACTTTAACAATATAGTACCCTTCGGGGCCCTTAAATACACCGCTGATGCCGCCTTCGTCCAAATTAGAAATGGCTATTTGCATGGCGTCAAAAGGCGCCTTGCCGGTCATGAATGGTTTTAGCTGCCCGCCTTGCGCGGCATTCGCGGCCTTGGATTGGGCCTGCGCGATCTGGGCAAAATCACCGCCTTGTAAAACTTGCACCAAGATGCTTTTAGCGGCGGCTTCGTCACCTACAACGATTTGACGGACATTCCATTTAACAGGCTCGGTAAATCTGTCCTTATTCGCATCATAATAAGCGCGGGCATCCTCTTCGCTTGCCGAGACTTCCTTGGTCATGCGACTGGCTAATTCCTGAACTAAAAGTGTTTTGCGAAAATCTTCGACAGCGTCTTTGATTTCCTTAGTATTGCCGATCTGGGAATCTTCCGCGTCTTTAACCAAGAGCTGCTGACGGACAAGTTCATCTAAAACAGCAGCCCTGCTATTAGTATCATTTACTTTAAAATCAGGAAGCTGCTGTTTTAAAAGATTGAGGCGATTATTAAATTCATCGGCTGTCAATGTCCAGCTGCCGATCCGTACCAAAACATTCCCTGGAATGGGGCCCGGCACGCCCTGCACCTCTTGAGTATTCTGAGAAACCGGCGCAGCAACTTGCTTCTTGGGACCTATTCCCAATAAATCACAACCAACCAAAAAAACAAGCCCAAAAGTTAAAAACAGGACCCCGTACGTCGTAAGTCTGGATTTACTCATAAACATCCTCCAAAAAAAACAAAATCTTTTCAAGTATACCTGATATTTTTTAAAAAAGCAAGTCAACGGCCTAAAAAACTAATCTTTTTTTCGTAACCCATTACCTTGCACTAAATAAGATAATAAATTAAAATTTTATTAAGGTCAATAAGAAATCAAATTAAAATTAATCCTTTAACAGCTTCCTTTTCCGCTAATAATTCATCCAGGGTGGCTTTAATTTTAGCTTTGGCAAATTCATTGTGTTCCAATCCTGTCACAATGGCGCACTCACTGCCATTGGAACGCAAAGGAAAACCAAACATAAGCCCAGGCTCAACGCCATAACTGCCATCTGAAGAAACGGCGGCTGAGAAAAACTCGCCCTCAGGTGTCGGGGTCATGATCTTATGTACCGTATCAATCACCGCGTTAGCGGCCGATGCCGCGGAAGAAAGGCCTCGGGCCTTAATAATAACCGCTCCTCGTTTTTGCACCGTTTCAATAAATGCGCCTTTAAGCCACTGGTCATCTGTAATCTGCTGGGTCGCGGGGCGCCCATTGATGGTCGCATGATAAAAATCCGGATACTGGGTGGCTGAATGGTTCCCCCAGATCGCTACATTTTTAACCTGATCGACCGCCACCTCGGCCCTTCGCGCTAACTGTGCCCGCGCCCGATGCTCGTCGAGCATGGTCATGGCAAAAAAATTCTTTGCCGGAATATTTTTACAAACACTCTTGGCAATAAAAGCATTGGTATTGCAAGGATTCCCAATAACCAGCACCTTGCAGCCTGGTTTGGCATGGGTTGATAACGCCTGGCCTTGCGTCTTAAAAACACCGCCGTTGATCTTCAAGAGGTCCCCGCGCTCCATCCCTTCTTTACGCGGCACGCTGCCGACCAACAGGGCCCAGTCGATATCTTTAAACGCCGCGCTTGGGGAAGCGGAGATGGACACGCCACGCAGTAACGGAAAGGCGCAATCCTCCAGCTCCATGACCACTCCTGCCAAGGAAGGCAAGGCGTTTTCTAACTCTAATAAGCTTAAATCAACTTCTGTGTCGATCCCAAACATTTCTCCGGAGGCAATGCGGAACAACAAAGCATACCCGATTTGACCTGCCGCGCCCGTAACCGCAACTTTTACGCGCTTAGCCATGACGCTCTCCCGTTTTTATAATCCCCGGCAATGTCTGTCTTGCCCTGCGTATTTCTTTAAAATTGATCTCGCCAAAAATAATTTCTTGCCCCGCGCCGCTCCCGCGGGCGATGACCTCGCCCCACGGAGAGATGATCATGCTGTGGCCATAGGCCCGCATGCCGCGAGCGTCAATCCCGACTTGATCAGGCGCCAAAACATAAGCCAAATTTTCAATCGCCCTTGCGCGAAGCAGAGTCTCCCAATGGGCCTGGCCTGTTTCCTTCGTAAAACACGACGGTACCGTCAAAATTTCAACTCCCCTGCGCGCGTAATTTTGATAAAGCCCGGGGAAACGCAAATCATAGCAAATAGAAAGCCCTATCCTGAATACCCCCACTTTGGCCATCGCGGGCCGTCGGCCCGCTCGAACACAATCCGCTTCTATGACTGTCTTATCATCGATACGGGCATCAAATAAATGAATTTTACGGTATTGGGCGTCAATGGCCCCTCGAGGGCCAATAAAGACTGAGGTGTTATAAACGTGGGAATGGGGGGCCTTCTCTAATATAGAGCCCAATAAAAACGAAACGTTGTATTTTTTAGCTAACGGGACAAAAGCGTCCGTCGAAGGGCCAGGGATTTTCTCGGCTGCTTTACCAACCAATCCTTTGTCGCTGCCTGCTCCACGGAAATTAAAGACTTCCGGTAAAAGTATAAATTCAGCACCTCTTTCAAGCGCCTCTTGGGACATGGTCAACGCCTTTAAGAGGTTCGCTGCTTTATTGGTGCCGGCGCAAAACTGTAAAAGAGCTACCTTCATTCTGGTCCTGGAGGCCTCCCTCTTAAATAGAGGCCATTGTTATTGAGAAGACGGCGCTTTTAACATTTCACCGTATTCCTTATAACAGCTTGTATAAAAAGACTGCTTTTTTAACTCAACGCGCCAAGCGCTTAATTGGGGATAGACTCTTAAATCCACTCGGGCCATCTCCGCCGGCTCAAGCAGTGCCAACAAAATAATATCAGCTAAGGATATCTCCCTGCCGACAATGTATGGGTGCTTGGTCAATTGTTTTTCAATGATCGGAAAATATTGTTTAAGAAATTCGATGCCATCCGCAATGGCCTTCTCATTGACCGGTTTGCCGGTGCGCGCGGCAAAAACACGGTTATAAACAACAGGCATCAAGTTCGCCCCGATATGAAAAGAAACATAATCGATCCATTGCTCGATGGTCGCGCGTTTTTTAACATCTTTAGGATACAGCGAGGAGTTGTGCTTGTCGCAAAGGTATTTACAGATGGCATTGCTTTCGAATAAATAAAACCCTTCATCATCGATAGCGGGTATTTTGCCCACCGGATTGATCTTTAAAAACCATTCCTGCTTTTGCTCGCCTTCACGCAGATTGACGATCTGCCATTTATAGTTTAAGCCCAGGAAGCTGGCCGTCAAACGTACCTTGATGGCTGGGCCTGATAAATCTGAACCGTAGATAGTTAACATGGATGGCCTCCTCGGAATTGAAAACGACCCCAACGGGATTTGAACCCGTGCTGCAAGCTTGAAAAGCTTGTGTCCTGACCAGGCTAGACGATGGGGTCAAAAATAAATCGACTGGAATCCGTTATTATATTGCCTTAAACTTATCCGTCAACGAATTTATCTCTTACCGTACTGCCAAGCAAATAATAGATACTATATTATTCCTCTTCATGGCTAGATACGACATGGGCAATGGAAGAAAGCCTGTCTCCGGCTTCCATGGATATCAAGCGCACTCCTACGGCGCTGCGGCCGGTTTCACGGATTTCAGAGGGAGAAGAACGCACCACCATGCCCTTTTTAGTCACGGCCATGATCTCATCAGCGTCAGACACTGTCATGACCCCAACGACCGCCCCGTTTTTATCGGTGATCTTCACGTTAATGATCCCCTTGCCCCCGCGTGATTGCGTACGGTAGTCCGCGAAGTCAGAACGCTTGGCGTACCCTAATTCACAGACGGACAATAATTTGGCCCCTGTCTTTTCAACATCCGGCGCGAACACCAACATGCCGACGACAAAATCTCCTTTTCCTAATCTGATGCCGCGCACACCCTTGGCGGAACGACCCGTGTCGCGCAATTGCTTCTCCGGGAACCTCAACGAAATGCCCTGACGCGTGGCTAAAAGAACATCTTCCTTGCCATTGCTTAAGCCCACCCCGATCAACTCATCGCCGTTTTCCAAACCGATGCCGACGATGCCTCCTTTGCGCGGATTATTATACGCGGAAACCATCGTCTTTTTGACCAGCCCTAATTTGGTGGCAAAGACTAAAAATTGGTCTTCCCTAAATTCTTTGACCGCCACAATGGCGCTGATCTTTTCTTCCGGCTTAAAGGACAATAAGTTCACGATGGCTTTGCCGCGGGCCGTACGCGAGGCGGCCGGAATTTCATACACCTTAAGCCAACGCACCGTTCCTAAATTAGAGAAGATCAACAAAAAGTCCTTGGACGAGGCCACAAACATACGCTCCACAAAATCTTCATCCGAGGTGGTCATGGCCGTGACCCCCTTGCCGCCGCGTTTTTGCGAACGGTACCCATCCACCGACAAACGTTTGACATAGCCTTTATTGCTGATGGTAATGGCCATGTCCTCATCGGCGATCATGTCTTCGATCTCGATATCTTCGGCCCGTCCGGCAATTTCCGTGCGGCGCTCATCCGCGTACTTCTTTTTTAATTCGGCCAACTCCTCTTTAATGATGGCATCCACCCGCTTCTCCGACGCTAAAATCGAGCGGTAATTATCAATATCTTTTAAAAGCTGTTGGTATTCCGCTTCGATCTTATCGCGCTCAAGCGCGGCCAGGCGCTGTAATTGCATCTCCAAAATGGCCTGGGCCTGCGCCTCGGAGAGATCAAACTTCTTGACCAATGCTTCCTTGGCGTCAGCTGTCGTCGCGGACGCGCGGATCGTTTTGATGATCTCATCTAAATGCTTGAAGGCGATTTTCAATCCTTCTAAAATATGGGCCCGTCGCACGGCTTTGTCTAAATCAAATTGTGTCCTGCGGCGGATAACGACACGGCGATGGGCGATGTAGTGAGTCATCAGCTGTTTTAAATTCAAGACCCTCGGTGATTTATTGACCAAGGCCAGATTGATGATCCCGAAGGTGACCTCCATCTGGGTGTGCTTGTAAAGATAGTTGAGTATGATATTGGCATCAACGTCACGGCGAAGCTCAATGACCACCCGGATGCCGTCTTTGTCGCTTTCATCACGGATGTCCGTGACCCCGTCGAGTTGTTTGTTCTGGACCAAATCCGCCATGCTTAAAATCAGGTTGGCTTTGTTGACCTGATAGGGAAGCTCGGTGATGATGATGGCTTCTTTATTGCTCTTTTGCTGTTCAATGCTGGCGCGGGCCCGTATCGTCACCTTGCCGCGGCCGGTGTTATACGCATCCACAAAACCTTCCCTGCCGCAGATAATCCCGGCAGTTGGGAAATCCGGCCCTTTGACAAATTTCATTAACTCTTTGATGGTGGCCTCGGGATTATCAAGTAAGTACACGATACCGTCGATGACCTCTCCCAAATTATGAGGGGCCATGTTGGTGGCCATCCCCACGGCAATGCCTGAAGAACCATTGACCAAAAGGTTCGGGACCATGCCCGGCAAGATGTCCGGTTCCTGGAGCGACCCGTCGAAATTGGGGCTAAAATCAACGGTTTGTTTGTCAATATCATCTAACATTTCCTCGGCAACCGAGGCCATGCGCGCCTCGGTATACCGCATCGCCGCGGCCGCATCCCCGTCGATGGAACCAAAGTTGCCCTGGCCATCGATGAGAGGATACCTTAGGGAAAAATCCTGGACCATGCGCACCATGGTGTCGTACACCGCGGAGTCCCCGTGCGGATGGTATTTACCTAACACTTCCCCGACGATACGAGCGCTTTTCTTATAAGGTTTATTGTGCTCGAGATTGAGCTCCTTCATGGCGTAAAGGATGCGCCGGTGCACGGGCTTAAGCCCGTCACGCACGTCCGGCAAAGCACGGCCGACGATAACGGACATAGAATAGGAAAGGTAGGAATTCTTCATTTCCTCTTCGATATAAACCGGGATAATTCTTTCTTTTTTATTTAAATCACGTGACATGAATCTGCCTTTCTATGTTTATACGCCGCATTAAATATCCAAATTCTTGACCTCATGAGCGTAGCTCTCGATGAATTGCCGGCGAGGCTCAACTTCATCGCCCATGAGCATGGCAAAGGTTTTATCTACTTCCACCGCGTCTTCAAGCGCTACTTTAAGGATCGTGCGCCGCTCCGGGTCCATGGTGGTGTCCCAAAGCTGCTGAGGATTCATCTCCCCCAGACCTTTATAACGTTGCGTGTGCATGCCTTTTTTGGCGGCTTCACGCACATAATAAAGGATGTCCACAACCGACATTAATTCCGTTTTGACGTTATCATCCTCAATGACAAATAACGGCCTTAAATCCACCTTGGGCTTGACCTTGCCTTTTTTATCTTTGGCCAGGAGCACTTGTTCTTCGACGCTGCGCTTGTAATCCTGCAAAAATATTTCCAACTTGTCGAGCTTTTCCTGCAGGGGCTCAATCTCTTCGGATTCGAATACTTCGATATACTGTGTTTCAGTATCGTCCTTGGTTATTTCGGCCAGTTCTTTATCATCAAAAACATACTCTTCTTGGCCCCCCACTTTTACAACGTAGCGGGGCATTTTCTTCCTTTTAATGTCGTATTTCTCGATATAGGCGCCAAAATCCACCCCCCGGCGCTTGAGACGCTCAACAATATGCTCTAATTCAACCAAGGATTCCAGGATCTCTTTGAGGTGGGCCGGTGTATAGGTCTTTTTCCCCTCGAGCTTGGTTAACTTGATGCCGTCCGTGCCCAAATCCAGGATCAGGTCATTCATTTCCTTCTCGGTTTGGATATACTCTTCCCTCTTGCCTCTGGTGACCTTATATAAAGGAGGTTGGGCGATATAAACAAATCCGCCTTCAACGAGTTGTGGCATTTGCCTGTAAAGGAGAGTCAAAATCAAGGTGCGGATATGCGAACCGTCAACATCCGCGTCGCACATCAAAATGATCTTATGATAACGCAATTTCTCGATGTTAAAATCCTCGCCGATGCCGGTGCCCAAAGCCGTGATCATGGTGCGGATTTCTTCATTGCTTAAGATTTTATCGAGACGGGATTTTTCAACGTTTAAAATCTTGCCTTTCAAAGGCAAAATGGCCTGGAATGAACGGTCCCGTCCCTGCTTGGCAGAACCGCCGGCCGAATCCCCTTCCACCAGGTACAGCTCGCACCTGGAAGGGTCCTTCTCCGAGCAATCCGCCAGCTTGCCTGGAAGGCCGCCGGAATCCAGGGCCCCTTTGCGCCGGGTGAGCTCGCGCGCCTTACGCGCCGCCTCGCGCGCGCGGGCCGCCATAATGACCTTGTCAATGATCTTGTTGGCCACCGACGGATTTTCTTCAAAAAAACGGGTCAGCGCCTCGAGGGTCATGGACGCGACTAACCCGTCGACCTCGGAATTTCCCAATTTGGTTTTCGTCTGCCCTTCAAACTGGGGCTGAGGGATCTTGATCGATACCACCGCGATAAGCCCTTCCCGGGTATCGTCACCGGAGATGCCCACCCCGTCTTTGTCTTTGAGCAGGTTCTTGGCCTTGGCGTAATTATTAATGGCCCTTGTTAAGGCTGAGCGAAACCCCGAAAGATGTGTGCCGCCCTCGATGGTATTGATGCTGTTGGCATAAGAAAAAACCGTTTCATTGTAGGTGTCGTTATATTGAAAAGCGACCTCCACGTTGACATCGTCTTTTTCTTTTTCAAAATAAAAAACCTTGTTATGCAAAGGCGTTTTGTTTTCCGAAAGATGTTCAACGAAAGAGATGATCCCCCCTTTAAACAAAAACAGGGATTCTTTGGGTTTTTCGCTCCTGCTATCGACGAGTTTTATGGCGATGCCCTTGTTTAAGAACGCCAGTTCGCGCAAGCGTTTGGCTATAACGTCATAGGAGAAATCCCGCCCCCCTTTAAAAATCGTTTTGTCCGGCTTGAAGGTGACCTTGGTGCCCGTGGATTTTGTTTTCCCGATGATGGTGAGTTTTGAGACGGTATTGCCCTGCTCATAGCGCTGATGATAGATATTGCCCTCACGCTTGACTTCAACCTCAAACCATTCTGAAAGCGCGTTAACGCAACTAATCCCTACTCCGTGCAACCCGCCGGAGACCTTATAGGAATCTTTATCGAATTTGCCTCCGGAATGCAGGGTGGTCAGAACCACCTCGACCGCGGGTTTCTTTTCGGTCTTGTGCATGTCCACCGGGATCCCGCGCCCATTATCAATAACTGAAATAGACTCGTCATGATTGATGACTGTTTCGATGCTCGTGCAATATCCCGCCAAAGCCTCGTCGATGGCATTATCCACCGCTTCATAAACCAGATGATGGAGCCCCCGGGTCGAAGTGTCCCCGATATACATGGCCGGACGCATGCGCACGGCTTGCAGTCCTTCTAAAACCGTAATGTTGCTGGCATCATAGGTGTCTTTTTGTTTAACTGGCTTGTCTTCTGTCTTCATAGTTCCCCTTTAAATAGCTCCTACTTTAAAACTAATTTTTACAATTGACGGAAATTCTTTTTGAAGTTCTTTTAAGAGGCTTTCCCTGTTTAAATTAAGCCTCACCAAGCACAACGAAGAATTCGCGCTAATCGTCACGCATCCGTCCTTAAAATTCACTGCCCTGCTGCCCTGATCTTTGGAAATCCTCGCCCAAGCTGCCTGGATGTCTTGAAAAGAAACGCCGTTGCCCGATGACATCCGGCCCATGACCCCTGAAACGATATCCTTGATCGAATCCATTGTTAAAGTCTCATCGGAAGGGCTAAATACAAATACTCATTGAGCCGCAACACGCAGGGCTTGTCCGGCCCTAAAAATTCCATAGGAACGTATTCCTCATTAATATTTTTAAGCACATCAATAAAAAATTGCGGATTAAAGCCCACGATCAATTCCTGCTGTCCATATTCAACCGCCACCTCTTCACGGGATTCCCCCACATCCGGAGTGGTTTTGGAAATCACCAATTTGTCCTTAAAGAGCTCGAACTTGATGGCCTGAAAATCAGGGGTGGCAAGTAAATTCGCCCGACGGATAGCCGCCAAAAGGTCCTGGGTCTTGATCTTCGCCTTATTATTGCCTTCTTTAGGAATAACCTGCTTATAATTAGGGAACTCCCCTTCTATAATACGGGTGGCGATCAAAATCCCATTAATATTAAATAACACCTGGTTTACTCCATTAATAATACTAACCTGCCCCTCTTCTTTAAGATTACGGTTGATTTCATTAATCGCCTTAACAGGGATAATGATATGAAAATCTTTATGTGCAGGATGTATTAATTTCTTTTCCATTTTAGCCAGACGCCTGCCATCGGTTGCCACCATCCGCATCACATCTCCTGAAACTTCCAATAAAAGACCATTTAAAACATACCGTGACTCTTCATAAGAAACCGCGAAATTCGTCAAACGGATCATTTCCTTTAAATCTAACTGTTTAATTAAAACAGCATCTTTATCTTTAAATTCCGGGAACTTTGGGAATTCTTCTTTAGGTAAACCATTGAGTTTAAAACGGCAATTGAGACCTTCAATCTCAATCTGGTTGTTCTTGCGGGCCATAATGATCACTTCTCCGCTGGGTAATTCACGGACAATATCACTAAAACGTTTGGCAGGGATGGTTATAGCCCCCTGTTCATAAACATCCACAGGTAACTCACAAGATATACCGATATCCAAATCAGTGGTGTTCATTTTTAATAAACCATTGTTTGTTTCTAAAAGTATATTAGACAGTATGGGTAAGGTTGTTTTTGGGGAAACAATATTACTGACTATTGCAATCGCAGCTTGAATTTCCTCTTTATTAGTCTTGATTTTCATATTCACAACCCTCTGCTTGTAGTACTTAATGGTTAAGGTTTAAAAATAGCAGTAATCGTATTAGTATTTGTGGATAAGTTGAATTAGAAACTAATCTTCAATGTTTTTAACGATTTACAGCTATTAACACTTGTGGATAACCCTAGGACAACAACCATTGATTATCCACACTTGTTTTTAAGTCATCATTCTAAAAGAATTGAGTTTAAATAATCAACACTTTTTTTCATTTCCGGATTGGTGATAAAATCTTTTTCCACTTTTTTATAAGCGTGTAAAACCGTGGTATGGTCTTTGCCGCCAAAAGCCGCCCCGATCTCCGGCAAGGAATGTGTCGTTAATTTACGGGTCAGGTACATGGCCACTTGTCTTGGCAAAACTACGTTTTTATTACGCTTTTTAGTCTTCAAATCAGCCGGGGTCACGCGATAGTAGGCGGCAACCTCTTTTTGGACCATATCCACGCTGATGGTTTTTATGGTTTCTTTGACCATGTCTTTAAGGACCTGCTTGGCCACGGCCAAAGAAATTAATTTATCTTCCAGCAGCGAGTAAGCCACCACCCGGATGAGCGCCCCCTCCAGTTCACGGATATTGGTTTTAATTTCCTGGGCAATAAATAATACCACATCATCAGGGACTGTCACGGATTCTAATTCTAATTTTTTACGCAAGATAGCCACCCTTGTTTCATAATCTGGCGGCTGGATATCAGTAATTAATCCCCAGGCAAAACGCGAGACCAACCGCTCTTCTAAGTTGGCGATCTCTTTAGGCGGCCGGTCCGAGCAGATGATAATTTGTTTGTGGTGATCATGCAAAGTATTAAAGGTATGGAAAAACTCTTCCTGGGTGGACACCTTCCCGGCGATAAAATGGATATCATCGATCAAGAGAATGTCGACGTGGCGGTACTTTTGGCGAAAAGCTTCCGACGAATGGTGACGGATGGAGTTGATCAATTCATTGGTGAACTGTTCGGATGATAGGTAACATATTTTCAGGGCGGGATTTTTTCTTTGGGCTTCATGGGTGATGGCTTGCAGCAAATGCGTTTTGCCCAAACCCACGGGGCCGTAAATAAAAAAAGGATTGTAAGACTTGGCCGGATTTTCCGCCACGGCCTGGGCCGCGGCAAAAGCAAAACGGTTGCCCGCCCCCACGACAAAGTTTTCAAAAAGAAAACGCGGATTTAAATGGATATTTTTATCCGTGGACGCGAAAGAGGTCTCGATTTCGTTAAGTTTTTGCCGGGTATTTTGATTCAGCAGATCAGCATTAACGGTGAATTCAATGTTAATCCCCTGCCCCGCTTCGGTGCGCAGGCAGCGCTCGATGATGGTGCGGTAGCGTTCATCGATCCAATTTTTGAAGTATTCGTCAGGGGCCTGGATGGTCAAAACCCCGGGGTTCGTTTCACAGATCTTCAGGTGAGAAAACCACGTGTCGTAAGAGGTCTCGCCGATAGAGGTTTTGATGGGATTTTGGGCTTTTTGCCAGACGTCATTTAGGGTCAAAAGGCCCAAGGGCTTTGAATTCGTAGGGTTCTGCGTCATGTCGTCGAGATCACAAGTTATTAACAGCTGTGGAAAATTCCCGGTTGCTTTGTTTCCGGGTACGGTCACCCAGTTCGCGGGTCATTATAACAAAGCTTTGTTTGATTGCAACGGTTTTTCTTAATCCCTACTGGCGCAGGTTGTTTTACCCCTCAAAAAAAGGCCATATATTTACAACCGTTCGTTAGAAGCGGATTCGTCGGTTGCCAAAAAACTTGACTTCGCTAAAGCTTATGTTACAATTACCAAACTATGAAGGCCGTCTTTCTAAGATGCATTCAAAGAAACGGCACCTCTCTAAAGGAATAACGTAAAGGGTAATCATTAATGAAGAAGCATTTAAAGACGCCAACCAATATTGTTGGGAAAAAAAGACACGGATTCCGTAAGCGCATGGCGACTTCCGACGGCCAAAAGGTACTCAGTCGTCGACGCGCCAAAGGCCGCCGTAAACTTATCCCCTAAAGTACGTAGGCTTATCAATGGGTAAAAAACTTCTGATTTCAGGCATAAAAGCCTATCAGTGTTTGAGCCGTGCGTTACTTTTTAGAAATTGCCGGTTTTATCCTTCATGTTCGCAATACGCCATTGAGGCTATTGAGCGTTTTGGTATTGTTCGTGGAGCATGGAAAGCGGCGTGTCGTATTTTGCGCTGTTCTCCGGCGTCTGACGGCGGGTATGACCCGGTAAGGTAAATTCTATGGAACGCAACACCCTTTTAGCCATTGTCCTATCCGCATTAGTTTTATTCAGCTATCAAGCGATTTTCGTTGCCCCTAAACAGGCCACGCCTGTGACTGGGCAGACGGAACTGTTAAAAAATTCACAAAGCACTGCAGCGCAAAGTGTTAGCGTAACAAACAATCCCCAACCAGTAATAGCCCCAAATAATGCCATAGAAACCACAAACATAATAAATAAGACGATAGATTATGAATTGAAAACCACAGACTCTGATCTTTCATACACAAATGTGGGTGGCTCGCTCCACAATATAGATTTCTTAGGAAACAAGGCCTTCCCCATAACAGATGTATTAAGTATTGGTGGTTTTGAGAACGTCCAGTATACGGGCCAAAAATTAGATAACAAAAAAGTTACTTTTGTATATAGGGATAAAAACTGGCAGATAACAAAGACGTATGAAGTTATAGATACGAATTTTATAAAAGTCAGAATGGAAATTAAAAATTTATCGGAAATTTCCATTCTGAATAATGTTAATTTTACAGCCTTTGAAATTGATGAATCCAGAATAGACATTAATCAAAATAACAGAGAAAGCGCCTTGTATGAGTATTCAGTTTACGCAAACAATAAAATATTTCGCAAAGGCAGCGCCACTAAATTTAATGACAAAAACGCTCAAAGCGGATCAGCAAAGGTCAACTGGGTTGGTTTCAGGGACCATTATCAGGCTCTTATTGTTAAACCTGAATTTGAAACAAAAGCCTATGAAATTAAAGCAGATAGCGATAAACAGTTAAATGTTTCTATCAGGCCTAAGGATAAAAATTTGGCGCCAGGGGAAAGCGTGACCTATGATTTTAGTATTTATGCAGGTCCTCAAAGCCCATGGTTGATGAAGAAATACCAAAAAGATTTTGAAAAAATCGTCGCCTTTAGCAGTTTCGCTATAATTGAATGGATAGGGCAGGCTATTTATTATACGATCCCATTTTTACATGGTATTTTTGGATCTTGGGGGATGGCCATTATTGTGATCAGTATGATGATTTATAGCTTAACCTATCCATTAACCATGCAAAGCATGATGTCTATGCGTAAAATGCAGGAAGTTCAGCCTAAAATCGCGGCGTTGAGAGATCGATATAAAAATGAACCGGAGAAATTGAACAAGGAAATGATGGAGATTTACCGTCGAGAAAAGATCAATCCCTTTGGTGGATGCCTGCCATTTTTAATACAGATGCCATTTTTTATGGCCTTGTATCAAATATTGTGGCGTGCTCAATATTTTCAGGGTCAGGGATTCTTGTGGATCAAAGATTTATCCCAACCGGACCGCCTAATAATTTTCCCTTTTTATTTGCCTTTATTAGGTAATGAGTTTAATATATTACCAATCTTAACAGGCGGTGTCATGTTCCTGCAACAGAAAATATCAAGCAAGAGCATGACGGTAATGGATGAACAACAAGCTATGCAACAGAAGATGATGATGTATATTTTGCCGGTAATGATGACCTGTATGTTTTATCGGTTTGCCAGTTCCTGGGCGATATATTTCTTGGTTTTTTATATTCTTTCAACAGCAACACAATGGAAAATAGCGCATGGTTATCAAATCAGAAGCCAGCGAGTTTGAAGGCAATACCGTCGACGAGGCTATTAATAAGGCTGTTTTAAATCTCGGCGTTCCTAAAAATCAGCTAGATATTAAAATTGTCTGTGAAGAGAAGCGCGGGCTTTTTGGTATGCAAGGGGCCAAATCTGCTAAAATTAAGGTGACTATCAAATAGGGCCGGTTTCACGTGAAACCGGGATTAAGGGCAAAAATGGCAAAAACGATCGCTGTTTGTAATCAAAAAGGCGGTACAGGCAAGACAACTACAACCATCAATTTAGCATCAGCCCTGGCTGTTTTAGGCAAAAAAATCCTTATTGTAGACATGGACCCCCAAGGCAATGCAAGCAGCGGGGTAGGGGTTAATAAGAATGAAATTAAAGAATCCTTATACGATGTGCTCATTCACCGCATTGCGATCACCCAAGGCCTGATTAAAACGGGCGTCAATAATTTAGACATCGTTCCCTGCAACATTAATCTGACCGGAGCAGAAATAGAGCTCGTCGGTGTTCTGTCCCGGGAAACCAGACTTAAAAAAGCGATAGAGACGATCAAAGAGGGGTATGATTTTATATTTATTGATTCTCCGCCGTCCTTAGGCCTGTTAACGCTCAATGCTTTAGTGGCCGCAGACTCCATTCTAGTTCCTATTCAGTGTGAATTTTATGCCCTTGAAGGCGTGTCCCAATTATTAAATACCATAGCTTTGGTTAAAGATGGTCTTAATCCGGATCTGCATATTGAAGGCGTTTTAATGACGATGTCAGATTTTAGGACTAATTTTAGCATTGAAGTTATTAATGAAATCAAGAATTATTTTAAAGATAAAGTATATAAGTCAATCATTCCCAGGAACATACGTCTCAGTGAGGCGCCAAGTTTTGGCAAGCCGATCAATTTTTATGACAGCGCTTCGGTGGGGTCGATAAAGTATAAAGAATTGGCTGAAGAGTTCTTGTTGGCGAACGAATTTAGGAGAGGTTAGAATGGGGAAAAAAGTTTTAGGCAAAGGCTTGTCAGCGCTCATATCAAGTAAACCTTCTGAAAACACGCTTGATCAAGAAATTCCAAGCTTGGAAATTAATTCATCTGGTGGCATTGCGTACGTTAACATAATGTCCATTCTGGAGAATAGATTTCAGCCTAGACAGAATTATGATGAATCAAAATTAGCAGATTTAAAAGCATCAATTAAAGAAAAAGGCGTTTTACAGCCTATTTTAGTGCGGAAACATGAAGATGGATATGAAATCATAGCAGGAGAGAGGCGTTTAAGAGCGGCAAAAGCCGTTGGCTTAAAACAAGTTCCGGTCATCATCAAAAATGTTACTGATCGGGAAGCCCTGGTCTTGGCCTTAGTCGAGAACATACAGCGCGAAGAATTGAATGCCATTGAAGAAGCGCTTGGCTTTAAACGCCTGATGGAAGAATTTCAATTCACCCAGGAGTCCGTCGCAGAAGCTATCGGCAAAGACCGCTCTACGGTCACTAATTTGTTACGCCTTTTGCGTCTCCCCGAAGAAATCCAAAAACAAGTGGCTGATGCCAAGATCTCCATGGGGCATGCCCGTGCCTTATTAAGCCTCGAAGATGCCGCTATTCAGAAAAAAATGGCCAAGGTCATTATTGATAAGGGCCTTTCTGTTCGCCAGGTGGAAGATTTGGTAAAAAAAGCCCACCAAGGGCACAATATTATTAAGGCGGCAGTGGCAAAGCCTAAAAATCGTGATATTGAAATTTTGGAAGAAGAACTAAGGAAGATTTTAGGGACCAAGGTTTTTATCGAGGACAAAAAGGGGAAGGGCCGGCTTGTCGTTGAATATTATACCCTGGATGATCTGGACCGTATTTTAGGGATCTTACGCAAATGAGCGCGTAGTTTTATAAAGATAGGGATGGGGAGTTAAACAGGAGAGGTTTTATGATAACAGGCATGACCGGGTTTGGGGCTTGTGAAATTACCTTTGGAAAAATTAAAGGCGTTGCGGAGGTCAAGACAGTCAATCACCGCTATTTGGACGTGGCTTTCTATCTTCCGGTTGGGTTCTCGTCGCTGGAAGACAAAATACAGAAAATCATATCCGGCCGGATCAAACGCGGCAGGGTCACGGTGTCGGTTAAGATCACCGACAGGCCTCACACGAATATTATATTGAACCAGGACGCTGTTAAACGTTATCTTGATTTTGCCAGGAGCTTGGGGCAAAAGCACCATATAAAGAATGATATTACCGTCGCTGATATTATGCGCCTGCCCGGGGTCGTCGAGGTCAAGGAAGTTTTTGTGCAACCAGGGGAGCTTTGGCCTGTTTTAGAAAAAGCTTTGCAGAAGGCAGCGGCCGGGGTCGTCGTCATGCGTCAGCGGGAAGGCAAAGCCCTGAGCGCGGACATCAATGGTCAGCTCAAGCGTATGCTGCTGCAAGTCAGCTTCATTAAAAGCCGCATCAGCGCCCTTTTAAAAGAGAGTAAAAGCAAAATGACCAAGGACGAATTTTCTTCTTATCAAAAAAGTAATGATATCAACGAAGAGATAGCCCGCTTGTCGCATTATATTGATGAGGCTAAAATGCTTTTAAGGCAAGCTGAAGGGGCGGGTAAAAAACTTGATTTTATCGCCCAGGAAATGCAACGCGAGACCAATACCATCGGCTCCAAGGTGCAGGACAAGGTCGTTGCCGCCGCCGTGATCGCCATCAAAAGCAAGGTTGAAAAGATCCGCGAACAGTCCAACAATGTCGAATAAAATATCCTTAACCCCTCAGGCGAGGATTGTCATTATTTCCGGTCCCTCGGGCTGCGGCAAGACAACTCTGCATAAAGCGTTACTGAAAAGCTACAGACTGAAAGGTAAATTAGTCAAATCCATCTCCGCAACCACCAGGATTAAAAGGGCAGGGGAGCGCTCAGGGAAGGACTACTTGTTTTTAAGCACAAAGGCTTTTGAAGAGAGGATTAAAAAAGGTTATTTCCTGGAGTGGGAAAAAGTTTTTGACCATTATTACGGAACGCCTAAAAAACAGGCGCTGGATTTGCTTAAAAAAGGTATTAATGTTCTTTTATGTATTGATGTCAAGGGGGCAAAGACCGTGGCCCAAGAGTTTCCTCAGTCGTTGAAAATATTTATTAAAGCGCCTTCCATGAAAATTTTGAAGGATCGCCTTAAAGACAGAGGTTCTGAAAGCCTGAAGAGTTTAGAGGCGCGTTTAAAAGTAGCCCAACGTGAATTAAAAGAAGCCAAGCACTATGATTACGTGGTCGTTAATGCGAATTTAAATAAAGCCCTTGGGGAGCTGCAGCACATTGTTTGCCAAGAGCTTCTGTGAGTGTCCGGCAAACTGAAATTAGCCAGAATGGAAATTAATAATGTCCATTCTGACTAACTGACCAAATTCTTAAAACATACCTTTAGAGCCATATTTTTACCCCTCCTGAAACAATCCTCAATAATAGACGTTTCATTTTGACTAACAAGGAGCCTCTGGGACGAGAGTGCGAGCTCAGAGAGAATGGGGCCATGGGCTGAGAATTTAATTTTTTAAAAAAAATAAAGATTTTTTTGTTACAGTCGTAACAATATGTATCGCAATATGTTATATGGCATTCTTTTGCTTTCGCGATTTGACAATTCCAATAACATATGTTACTCTTTATGCACAAAATGAAAAAAGCGCTTTCTCCGATCGGTGCAGAGAAATGATTGCCTTGTTGATGCACAAAAATCAATGTATTTTTGATTTCAGGGCGGTTATACCTAGGTATGATTGCATTAATTTCGCTCATTGTATAGGATGTTTGTAATTCCAAGGGGCAAATAGGCTTTTGCTTCAGAAAAAATTTATGACATACAAACAGACCATTCCCACATTATTTTTTTCATTTGTATTTAGCACGGTGATTCTTTGCTCGAATGCACTTTGTGCCAACACGACCGCGCCGGCATTCAACGTCTCAATAGTCTCAGGCCAGGCCAACATTACTCAATCCGGACTAGTAACAAACGTAGTTCAGTCAGCCGTCGGAAATCTAATAGCCGTCGGAAATCTTTCAACCATATCAAACGAAATTGTAAAGATTTTCTTACTGTCTTCCAGTAATAATGTTCTTCTAAGAGATACTACCGGATCCCCGACAATCGCCAACGGTTCATACTATAGTAATGGCGGCCTGTTTATGTTAAACCCTCAAGGGTTTGTGTTTGGACCAAATTCTCAAGTTCAGGCTGCAAGGATACTCGTTTCTACACTAAATATAAGCGATAGTGACTTTCTCGCTGGATCCGCTACAGGAAAATTCAATTTCACTGGGCAAGGTACCTATATTATCAATCATGGCAATTTAATTGCTCAACCCGGTGGCTATGTTGCTCTATTATCCGGGGCTATCAAGAATGAAGGAACGATCCAAGCTCAATTGGGGAGCATAGTACTCGCCTCGGGCAATGGAATAACGCTCACAACAGTGGCACTTGATGACCGAAGCACGATATTTGCCGTGATAGATCAGGCCGTAGAGAATAAGATATTAGGACCGAATGGCAAGGCGTTTCATAATGCTATAGACAATAAAGGGACTATTTCAGCAAACGGCGGCACAGTTACCCTTACAGCTAAATCGTTAAATACGATATTTGACAACAGTATCAATAACTCAGGAATAATAGAGGCTAAAGCGCTCAGCTCTACCCAGAACGGTGATGTTATACTTAAGGCAGAAGGTGCGCCAATATTGAACACAGGAACGATTGAAGCTACAAATGTAACCGTCAAAGGGAATGGCGCCGATCTTATCAATACAGGCAAAATAATTGTCCAATCTGGGGACATCAACATTGATCTTAAAAATTCAACATTTATTAATGAAGGACAGGTAATAGCTGAAGCTCCGGCTTCTGCTCCTGAGATGGGCAATATATCTATCAATGCGACCAATCTTGTACAGAATGGTACAATATCCGCCAATAATTTTGTAGATATAAACGTTACAAATGATGTATTAACTACGCCTTTAATCGGAACGGACATTAGTAATTTTAATTTTGACGTGTCCATTCTGCCAACAGAAACAAACACCACTAATGACACAGTTAACAATGATCCTTATTCACAAAATAGTACGCCGGTAGCGGTTATTAGCGGAAGGCAAGTTAGCATAACTGCGACACAAATAGGGTCAGATGCTAATGCCATAAATATTGATTCGTCCGTTATTGATATAAATATAACAGCCGGTGATATCGATATTTCAGGTTCTTCAGCGACGGGAACAAGCGTTCTTTTGCGTGGACCTCCGAATGGCAACTTCTCTATTATATATAATAACACCGCAGATCTTACGCTCGACGCTGTAAATGGTTCAATAAATGTAGCTTCTGGCACAACAGTATTTTCAAACGACCTCACACTAACCGCTGAAAACGGGATTTATTCCAGCGGTTCTCTTATTGCCTCTGACACCTTAAATTTATTATCACAAGGCCCTGTCTATTCTCTGGGGTCATTGCAGTCTTCTTCCCTAATAGAAAGGGGCGCTACTTTTCAAGTGGGGGGAGTATTTAACCCTGGAGTTGCTAATGTAGAAAATGCGGATAATGCCCTAGTATACGCAGCTAACACCACGGTCGCTGGCACCATCACAGATCCAGTCAATATTATAGTAGACCCGAATGTTACCCTTACCATGATAGGCAACACAACTTTTGACGCAGAAACAGGCTCCTTCCTTATGGATCCCACATCGACTATAATTGGCAATGCGTATACCACCCTCACCATCACAGCAGCGGATGATATTACAATAGGCAATATAAATAACGTAAAAACACTTAACATTACAGCCACTACTGGTAGCGTGACTCTCGCCGGTACGATATCGACCAAAGGCGGGAATATTACCGTTACTGCTGACAATTCTAATGCAACCATTGCCGCCAGTCAAAACATCATCCAAGAGGGCGCTATTAACACTAATGGCGGGAATTATACAGCTACTGCCGGAGCGAATTATGTTTTTGGGGCAAATTCTTCTTTCACATCAGGAAGCAACGGCACAGTCGACACCAATGATGTCTTTAGTTCGGAGGACAGCGTAAACGGCGTAGTTACTATCTTTGCCGTGGGCAGCGTCATTGATGAGGTTGGCCTGAACGCAAACGCCGTTTATACCGATGACGTGATCAGCTATCTTGGCGGATCCAGAGGGGCCAGCCTTAATCAATATGGCGCTTATTTTCAACTTCCCAACGGTACGATTGTACATGTACCGTATGATGTAGCGGCCCCAGGCGGCCTAACCGGAAATATAACAACCCCTACTTCAGGCGCAGAAAGTATTCTTACAAGTAGTACGATAGGGTTCTATATTGTTGTAGATTCTTCTTATCAGATTTGTTATTGGTATAGTAACTCTGCTTTGAACGTGAATGATAATGATGGAGTCCATGCTCTTGCTGTTTCTTCACCGGGAACCACCCTGGCAGCCTTTCAATCCGCTGAAGACGCATTGCTCGCTGCACACGGCGGATTTTACGACCCTACTCTTAGTAATGCCAATGGAACCATCTACAACTGGGAGGATACGCCTCTTGCGAGAGCAGATAAGGATTATAATGATGTCATATTACAAGTTATTCCGCAGACGAAGCCTTTGAAGGTTCTGACCATCACTGCTGAATCCGTCACTAAGACTTACGGTCAGACGGTCACCTTTAGTTCTCCTTCAGATTTTACTGTCAGCGGCTTAGTTTCTGGCGACAGCGTAACCAGCGTAACCGTGACCAGCTTGGGGGCTGCTGCCAGCGCGAACGTAACAGGATCTCCTTATGCGATTATTCCGAGTGCGGCAGTAATTTCTGATCCATCATTCACCCCTTATGTTATTAACTATGTTAACGGATCTCTGACGGTAAATAAGGCGGCATTGACAATAACAGCAAGCCCAGAGAGCAAGACCTATGGGCAGACGGTGACGTTTGGCAGCGGGAGCACGTTATTTACGAGCAGTGGTTTGCAGAACAGTGAAACCATCGGGAGTGTGACGCTGGCGGTCAGCGGTAATGGAGGAGCAGCAAGCGCGTTAGTGTCGGGTTCACCTTATACGATTACACCGAGTGCAGCTACGGGCGGGACATTTACGGCGAGCAACTATACGATCACTTATAACACGGGCAGTTTGACGGTAACTCCATCTACCAGCGTGGTCACGATAACCGCTGAAAGCACGTCGAAGAACTATGGCGATGCCACGACCTTCACGTATCCTTCAGATGTTACCATCACGGGATTGGTGGGAGGGGATACGATCGGCAATGTGGCGGTAACC
>Ga0181520_10003808_pt1 | contig 26060 bp, 17 predicted proteins | sample PEATcosm2014_Bin_29_FD_132451 | JGI IMG/M metagenome (GOLD analysis project Ga0181520, IMG submission 132451) | Peatland microbial communities from MTU Mesocosm Facility, Houghton, MI, USA - PEATcosm2014_Bin02_30_metaG | ecosystem: Environmental > Terrestrial > Soil > Wetlands > Peat | place...
CCTACGCCAGCGCCGACTTCAGTCGGCGAACCTGACGCGTGCCCCGCCGAATCCTCGCCGACTGAAGTCGGCGCTGGGTTGATGGGTCAGGTACCGGGCACTGAAGTGCCCGGTCTGGAGGAGGCGTCGCGCTCCTCGCGGCCTGCCGTTCAAGACCTGGGGCTTCAGCCCCAGGTGCTTAACCTGTCTGTGCCAGCGCCGACTTCAGTCGGCGAACCTGACGCGTGCCCCGCCGAATCCTCGCCGACTGAAGTCGGCGCTGGGTTGATGGGTCAGGTACCGGGCACTGAAGTGCCCGGTCTGGAAAGGCGAAGCGGCGGCATCCGGGAGATCACTCTCCTCGGCCAGAATGTGAACTCCTACGGCAAGGACCTGTCGGTTGCGGTGGATTTCGCGGATTTGCTGGGGATGATGAATGAAATCGGGGGGCTGGAGCGCATCCGGTTCACGACCTCGCACCCAAAGGACCTGTCGGACAAGCTCATCCAGGCGATGGCGCGGCTGGAGAAGGTCTGCGAGCATCTGCACCTGCCGATCCAGTCGGGCGACAACGAAGTCCTGCAGCGGATGAACCGGCGCTACACCATCGAGCATTATCTCGACCTCATACGCCGGATGCGGGCAGCGGCGCCGGAGGTCGCGATCACGACCGATGTCATCGTCGGCTTCCCCGGCGAGACGGAGGAGCAGTTCCAGCGCACCCTGGACGCCTTTGCCGAGATTCGCTTCGACCAGGCGTTCATGTTCAAGTACAACGACCGGCCCGGCACCGCGGCAGCTTCGTTCCCGGACAAGATCGACGAGGGCACAAAGCAGGAACGGTTGCTGCGGCTGGTGAAGCTGCAAAATGAGATCGCGCGCGAGGTGAACCGCGCCCAGGAGGGGCAGGTGTTCGAGGTGATGGTGGAGGGCCCCGACCCGAAGCGCGCCGACCATTTGCGCGGACGGACGCGCCAGAACAAGCTGATGATCTTCGCTGGTGTCGGTATCCCCCCGGGGACGCTGGTGCAAGTGCGGGCGGAGAAGGGGTTCCTGTGGGGGTACACCGGACAATCGGACGGCGACCGCTGATATGCCGGTCTGAGCGGTGCTTGGCGCGTCAGGCAGGCGAATGGCAGTCAGTCCGCGAAGGAGTAGTCTCCACGGGTACTTGATCGGGTTGCTGTAATCACCATAAGCGGGGACCACGTCATTGCAAAATCAGGCAGTCGGACTGTGGGACGCACTTGTTGCCAGCGGCCCCAGAAGCGCAGGGCTTCTGATATGTATGCTGGCTGCCGTACTCGTCGGAGTTGCATACGCGCTGCCTCATCGAAGGGACTTTGCGACCAAGTGGGCGCTGCGATCGCTGTGTACCAGCTCGTGTCTGGAACTATTGGGCTTCACCGGCCTGGCAGCCTTCTACGCGAGCACCTACGGCTTCAAGGACCACGTTGAAGCCAACATCTGCGCGGTGTCATGGCTGGTGCACACCGGCCATCCCATATATCATGCGCTGTCCTCGGCGGAGCGTTATAGTTTCGAGTATGGCCCGCTGCTGTACCTGGCACACGCAGGCATGTTCGCTCTATTAGGGCCCAGCCTGTTGTCCACCAAGGTCATGAGCGTCGCGGCTGCAATGCTCAGCATTGGCGCAGTCGCTGTAGTCGGGCGACGGGTCATCGGCCTGCGCGACGCCATTACATTGACCTGGTATTGCGCAGTGGCCATGGTGCTGCTCGACTTGGTTGCACTCCAGAACAGGGCAGACCCATTGCTACTGCTATGCACGTCTCTGGGGCTTATAGGTATACTCTTCGGAGGACGCGCCTCGGCAGTAGTCATGTGCGCGCTGACGCTGGGTGTCGCAACCAACCTGAAGGCGCACGCTCCATTGTACTTCCTGCCACTTCTGACGGCTCTGTACTCCCGGTACGGGTTCCGCGCCACGGTGATCTGCATTGTCGGCGCTGTTGCCGTGGCCGTCGCACCGTTCTTGCACCCGCAGGTATCACTCGCAAACTATGCCGCCTGGCTTACGCAAACTGCCCGCCACGGTCTCGACGTCCGCGAGGCGATGTCGAATACCTACAACCTGGCAGCTTTGACTATGCCGATCTGGGTCGGGATGATCCAACTCCACAACACCCATCCTGAGGGTCTCAAGAGCCTCCTGGCGACTGAAAAGAGATTCGTCGAGGCTCTTGTGGTGAGCCTGGTAATCATGTTCCCGCTCGCATCGAAGATCGGCAACGGGCCCCATCACTTCCTGCCGTACATGCCGCTCTTCGCGTATCTTCTGGCACTGGTGGTCGCCGAGATCAGAAAGTCACCGGTACGAGTACCGAACGCTCCACACGCGCCGATGGCACTATTGATCATTGGGCTCACGTGGTTCGTTGTGTGCTCCACCATGGCGACCGTGAAGGAGAACCGGTGGTATGCCGACCTGAACGCTCGCCCAGGCAAAGAAGTCGTTGCCGACATCAGGGACGTGCTGGCGCATCACCCCGACGAGACCGTCGGCATGGGCTGTGGCGAGGGCCGGGACAACGACCTGACGTTCTACCGCGCTGAGGTTCTCTTCGTAGGCAACCCCTGCCTGGTCGACGAAGCGGCGCTCATGGATATGCAGCAGTCGGGCCTTAAGCTCCCCGAACAGACATTGGAAGCATTGCGCGATGGCATGATCCGGCTTTGGCTGATCCCCAAGGGGAACCGGCCATTTGCAATGCGGAGCGGGTACAAGTGCCGTGACTTATTCGGTCACAAATTCCGACGGATCTTCCTGGAACGCTACGGATTGCAGAGCAACTCGCGGTATTTCGACCTCTGGGCGTATCGAGATGGACAACGCGCTCAAATGCAGCCGTGGGGCGACATCAGACACAGAGTACATCGCCATCTATTCAGGAGGTCGGACGAAATCCCGGCGAGGAATGTCGAGCGCGTGGGCGACAGCGTGCGAGACTTCATTCATCGGCACTGTCGCTAGCCCACCGGACGCCTGAGACACCGCCCTGTACAGAACTCGCAATTCCATGTACACCATGTAGATACATCACTTCCAGAGCGACCTTGCGCGCGATGAATCGCGCCCCCACATGGACGTTAGTGGTTAGCCGTCCGCTTGCCGTTCATTCCTGCCGTTGCCGTTTGCTCATCATTCATCATTCATCATTCCGCCTTCATCGTTTCCGCCATGGATGACCTTACACCGATGTACCGCCAGTGGGCGGCTGCGAAGCGCGAGTATCCGGACGTGCTGCTCATGTTCCGGATGGGCGACTTCTACGAGATGTTCGGTGAAGACGCCGAGATCGGCGCGCGCGAACTCGATCTCGTGCTGACCAGTCGCGCCTACGGCAAAGACAGCCGGATGCCCATGTGCGGGGCCCCGCACCACCAGCTCGAGCGCTATTTGTCCATCCTGGTGCAGCGGGGCTTCCGGGTGGCGATCTGCGATCAGGTCGAGGACCCGAAGAAGGCCAAAGGGCTTGTCCGGCGGGAGGTTACGCGGGTCATCAGCCCGGGGACGATCCTTGAGGACGGCTTGCTATCGGGGGCGACCAACAATTTCCTGATGGCGGTCGGGCACGCACGAGACGAGTACGGGGTGGCGGTCGTGGACGTCTCTACGGGGGAGTTCTTGGTCACCGAATTGCCGCGTGGGGCAGGCGTCTCGCCTGCCATCGGCCCGCCCATTCAGCCCCCGGTGCAGAAGGAGGGAACGGCGGCGGGCGAGACGCCCGCCCCACGCGACCTATCCACCACACGCGACCTGTCCACCACACGCGATACACTGGAGATCGGATGGACGGGGCCGGACGGCCAGCGTCATGCACCGCTCCTCGACGAGATCATCCGCGTCGGTCCGGCGGAGGTTATCTTCCCCGCGCAGATGGAGCAGGCGGAGGAGCTGCGGGCCGCTGTCGGCCGGGCGCTCAACATCCCGGTCACCCCGGTCGCGGTGGGTGACTTCGAGTTCCGCTCGCCCGCACAGCAGCTTCGCGAGTTCTTCGGCGTGGAATCGCTGCGGGGCTTCGGGTGTGAAGACATGCCGGCTGCGCAGGCTGCCGCGGCTCTTGCGCTGAAGTACCTGCAAAGCAATCGCCTCGATGCCCTCCCCCACCTCACCGGCCTGACCACCTATTCGACCGCGCAGTTCATGATGATTGACGCAACCACGCGCCGGAATCTCGAGTTGGTGCGCACGATTCGCGAGGGCGATACGAAGGGCACGCTGCTGGCGCTACTCGACAAGACCGGCACCCCGATGGGCAGCCGCCTCCTGCGCACGTGGCTTCTGCAGCCGCTTTTGGATGTGCAGGCGATCCGGGGGCGGCTCGATGCGGTGGACAACCTCGTGCGCGACCGGGTGATGGCCGAGGGCCTGCGCGATCATCTCAAGCAAGTGTACGACCTCGAGCGTCTCGTCAGCCGCGCGGCGACGGGCACGGCGAACGCGCGGGACCTGCGGGCGGTGGCGCTGTCGCTGGGGAAGCTGCCGGGGCTGATCGAGGTGATGGCCGAGGCGACTGCGCCGCTGCTTGGCGAGGCCCGCGACCGGCTCGATCGGCTGGATGACATCTACGAGCTTCTCACCCGCGCCATCGCCGACGACCCGCCGATCACGATCACCGAGGGAGGCGTGATCCGCGCCGGTTACGACGCGGGGCTGGATGAGTTGCGGGATGCAGCGGCGCACGGGCGAGAGTGGATCGCGCAGCTTCAGGACCAGGAGCGCGCCCGGACGGGGATCAAGTCGCTCAAAGTCGGCTTCAACAGCGTCTTCGGGTACTACATCGAGGTCTCGCGGGCGAACCAGGAGCTTGTGCCGGAAGATTACCTGCGCAAGCAGACGCTCGTGAACGCCGAGCGGTACATCACCCCGGAACTCAAAGAGATGGAAAGCAAGATCCTCGGCGCTGAGGAGAAGGCGCAGGAGCTTGAGTACACGCTCTTCTCTGAGATCAGGGAGCAGGTCGCGGCGCAGGCGGAGCGCATCCTCGCCACCGCGCGCACAGTGGCGCAGATCGACGTGTTAGGGGGGCTTGCGCAGGCGGCGATGGAATATGGCTACAGCAAGCCGGAGGTGGACACCTCCGATACCGTCGCCATCGTCGAGGGGCGGCATCCGGTGGTCGAGCGGACGCAATACGGAGAAGCGTTCGTCCCCAATGACGCCAAGCTCGATTGCGAGAGCAACCAGCTCCTCGTGGTCACCGGGCCGAACATGGCAGGCAAGTCGACGTACCTGCGACAGGTGGCGCTGATCGCGCTGATGGCGCAGATGGGCAGCTTCGTGCCCGCGAAGGCGGCGCAGATCGGGATCGTGGACCGCATCTTCACCCGCGTCGGGGCGAGCGATGACCTCGCCACCGGGCAATCGACGTTCATGGTCGAAATGACCGAGACCGCGAACATCCTGCACAACGCGACCGACCGCAGCCTCATCATCCTCGACGAGATCGGGCGGGGGACCTCGACTTTCGACGGGCTGTCCATCGCCTGGGCAGTGGCCGAGTACATCGTCAACCAGATTCGCGCCAAAACGCTCTTCGCGACCCACTACCATCATCTCAATGAGCTTTGCGAGATCCTCCCACGGGTGAAGAACCTGCGGATCGCGGTGAAGGAGCAGGGGGAAGACATCATCTTCCTGCGCAAGATCGTGCCCGGCGGCACGGACCGCAGCTACGGCATCCAGGTGGCGCGGCTGGCGGGCCTGCCGGCGGAGGTCATCGAGCGGGCGAAGGAAGTGCTGCACTCGTTGGAGCAGGAGGACATCGGGCGGGACATGACGGCGATGGCGGAGGGTCGCGTGGGGCAGGCGTCCTCGCCTGCTATCGGGCCCCGGAAGTCATCGGTCAAGCAGATCGCGCCGACGGTTCAGCTCAGCCTGTTCGAGGCGGGGACGCACCCGGTGGTCGAGGAACTGGAGAAGATGGATGTGGACACGATGACCCCGGTGGAGGCGCTGATCGCGCTGAAGAGGCTGCAGGATAAGGCGAAAGGGTAACGGCACCTCACCCCCAGCCCCTCTCCACAAGTGGCTATGCTTTACCCACATGTTGCGTGCGTGCCACAGGCCGTTGCCTCAAAAGGCCCGAAGGGCCGAAAGAGTTTAGCCAGGCTCGCAAGAGCCTGGAACATGGCCCCTTACTGGATAGGAACAGCCCCCGAAGGGGGCGGCACAAATGGCGCAATGTTGTCGATTCTGTGTCGCCCCTTCGGGGCTTGCGGGCTGTTCGGGGCCGGGAATCCGGGGGCTTACGCCGGGCTGGCGCGAGCGCCAGCATGGCTAAATTCCGACGACCCCTCCGGGGTCTGACGGCAACGGCACGAACCAGATCATTGCGTCCCACGCGCGGAAATGTGGGTAAAGCATAGCCACAAGTGGAGCGAGGAGTACGGCAACGGCCTCCTGTCCCCCCTCCCTCGAAGGAAAGCGGAAACGACGGCGGGCACGCGCAACGCCCCACCTTTCCGGGGCGGAACTCGGCTTTCCCCGTCACCTCGGCGGGCTATATCTAAACGCTCAATTCCGACCTCGCGATCATGTCGTCCTGGAATGCCCGGTCAAGCTGGGTGAAGTAGGCACTGAAGCCGCCGACTCGCACCATGAGAGAGCGGTGGGCGTCGGGATCGCGCTGAGCGGCCTGCATTTCTTGCGTTCCGGCGACAGAGATTTGCAGTTGTTGCCCCCCGCCGAGGAAGTAGGTCTCGATCATGGCTTGTAGCTTGGCGACGCCCTCCGGGGATGCCATGTCCCGACCACCGAAACGCAGACTCAGCGCCAGCGGCCCGTGGACCCTGTCGTGAGGCAGTTTCATCATGGAGTTGAGGGTCGCTGTGAGGCCGCACACATTGCGGCCTTGCGCCGGACCGGCGCAGTCGGCCAGCGCCTCACCGCGGCGGCGTCCGTCAGGAGTGGCGCCCGTATGCCGCCCTTTCTCCACGGCGTCCGACCAGCCGATGACATCCATCCCCCAGGGGCCGCCGAAGACCGTTCGATACGAGCGGATGTGATCGTTGATGCGGCTGAATTCCGCGACCATCAGCCCGTCCGCCTCGGGGTCGCCGTTGCCGAACTTGGGCATGCGGGTGAGCAGATACCGCCGGAGTTCCTCCCGCCCCTCCCAGTCTGCGTTGAGGGTATCGCGAAGTTCACCGAGGGAGACTTTCCGCTCCTCGAAAACCGCCCTACGGATGGCGACCAGGGAGTCGGTCACTGTGGTGAGGCCGACCATGTCCACCATCCCCTCGCTGTAATCCGCCCCGCCCTGGTTCCAGTCGAGTCCGCGCTCAACGCAGGAGTAAGTCAACAAGGAACGCAGGAGGCTGACCCAGCGGGTCGCGTTGGCGCGCCTGTGGGCGTTGACGGCTTCGATCTGTGCTGAAATGTGCTCGTCCATCTGCAGCCGATAGGCGGTCTCGAACTGCTCCCAGGTCTCGAACGCCTCGGCCTGGCCTGTGGACGGCCCGGCGATTGCGCCCGTCATGGGGTCGACGCCGCCGTTCAGGGCCAACTCCAACGGCTTGACGGAGTTGATGACCACGTCTTCGTAGCTTCCGTGCCCGCGACCATGCGGGTAAGTCTGACCACACCCCACGAAGGAGTATTCGGCGGCGTGGGCCGGCGCGATGCCGCGCTCGATGAGGCTCGGCAACATTGCGGCGTCGTTGACGAGGGCCGGGTAAGTCACTCCGTCCGCCAGACTCCGGCAGGCCTCCGTGAACACATCGGGGTCAACGCCCGCGTGCCAGCGGAAGGCGGTGCGCGGGGAGAGCAGCCGCAGTCGGCGGATCGCGCTCAGGCAAAGCACGGTCATCTCGTTGCAGGCGTCTGAGCCATCCGCCAGTTGCCCGGCGATTGTGGCGCCGTAGGCGGTCTTCTCCTCGAACTTGAGCCAGAGGCAATCGACCAGTTCCTGGGCGTCATCGAGCGTGATCGCCCCTGCATCGAGATCGCGCCTGAGAGCAGGGAACAGGTAGCGGTCTATCGGGCCGGGCGAGTCGTGGCCGCACAGCCAGAAGATGAAGTAGAGAAGCTGGATGGCCTCGTGGAAGCTCGCCGGGGCCGCGGCACTGATGCGCTCGCAGACGGCGGCGACGCGTGAGAGTTCCTCCCGCCGCTCGGGGTCGGCTTCCGCGGCGGCCTCACGCCGGGCGCACCGGGCGTGCTGCAGGATGAACGCGCTCACGCCATCCAGCACGATCAGCAAAGCCTCATACCACGCGTCCGTCTCGGGCCGGTCGGCGACGTTGACACCGCGCCAGTGGCGGACGTGGTCGCGCATGCCATCGATTCCCCTGTCGAGGAACAACTCGTAGGCCAGGGAGGCGTGCAGCAGCATCGGCGGCTGGTAACCAGTGTCCGCGAACCAGCGCGTCCAGTACGCCTCGATCTCGTCCAGGCGCTCGCATTCGTCCGGGCGGGCTTCGCGCAGTTCGCGGAGGCGCTCGTGGTCGACGCAGATGCAGTGCGCAAATGCCGTCGAGAAAGCGGTCACGACAGGGCGCAGGGCGTTGTTGCCGATAATGATCTCACCCGCCTTGATGACGGGGCAGGCGGCTGCGAGTTCCGCAGCTTGCGCCTTCGCGAGGCGCAGCACTTCGGGGTCTCCCTCCGCAGCCATCCAGGCGTTGTGGAATGGTTCGTCCCACTCGGGCTCGATTGGGTCGGCAAGCTGCGACCGAAGCAGCTTTACTCGCGTTGCGTGGTCGATCATCTGTTAGCTCCAAATCTGGCTGTGCGCGTTACTTGCTCTCGGCCAGTTGCGCTTCCACGATCCTGCCCGTGTACGGGTTCCAGCGGATGCTGATGGTGTCGCCGGGCGCGAAGGGGCTGTCGCCGACCACTACCGGGCACGCCGCCGGGGCTCTGGCGGGTCCACGGCCGCGTACTGTGGTGATGGTGCGCACCGGGCGCAGTTCATCGCCGAGGACCTTGATCCGCAGGGGGTCGAACGGCGTGGCGGGACTGATGAGCGCCACCGCGCCCTGCATCGTCCCGCGGCGAGCGACGATTCGTGCGGCTTTCCCGCCGCGGACCGTGACGCGCACGTCATCTCCATCGCGGATGTCGCCGATTTGGGCGTTCTGCTTGCCGTCGCCATTTTCGATGAGGGTGACCTGCGTGTCCTGCGTCACCGGAATGCGGCGACACATGCAGCCGCCGTCATAGGGGTCGAAGGCGATCTCCGTCGCAGAGACCCCGCGCGCCTCGCCGGCCTCCTCCCGGTCAGGGAGGGGTGGCTGCCAGGGGCGATAACTGTCGGTCTGATGCGCACGGAGCAGGTCCTGCGCGAGGGTCGCAGCCTGCTCGTACTGCCCTTGCGCGAAGAGGGCCTGTGCCCGGCCGGCCGCGACCCCGGCTGTCTCGCAGGCCTGGATCGCCCACGACGCCTCGGCGCGCCAGGCGACGATGGAGCTTTCGGCCCGCAGCCGGTCGGCGCGGTAGCTGCCATTCGAGCGCAGGAGGGCCTCGCAGTCCCACGGCTCCTCCAGCGCGCAGTCGAACAGACACACCCAGCCGGCCAGGCCCAGCGGGTGGAACTCGAACTCCAAGTACAGGTCGCGCTGCCCACGGGCGATCTCGGTGAGATCGACCAGGAAGCGGCCGCTTGCGTCGTGGATGCGCGACACCTCGCGGAGGGCCTCGGGCGATGTCCCGGCCCGGATGGCCATGTACGCGTCAGGTGTCTGTCGATCCGCCACGAAGGCGCGCGCCTTGTAGCTGAGGGCCAACCGCTCGAACGTATCTTTGCCGGTCGTTGCGCGGGCGGTCACGTGCATCATGGCGCGACTCGACTGGCCGACCCGAGATCCGAAAAGGGCGCGCATCGGCCCCGGCCAGATGACATCGACGGTCAGGCCATCGCCGAAGAACAATTTCTTCCACCGATCGCCCTGGCTGAAATCCTCGAAGACGAGGCGTTTGCGCCACGGGACCGGCGGGGCTTCGGGCCAGCCCTTCGCCAGCTCCTCGCCTGTTGCCCGCAAGCCCTCGTCGGGGATGTTGAACAGTGAGATGTGATCGCAACCGGCGGCGTAGGCCTCGGCCACAACCGCGGCAACCGAGGTCGTGTGCCCGCCAAGTTCGCAGTTGATGTTCGCCGGAACGCCAAGCTCACGGTGCAAGTCGAGCACCGGCCCGGCGCCCTCGCTCCACTCCCCGCCCATCCGCACGCGGTTGAGGACCCCCACTTCGGTTTGCTGCATCGGAGTATCGAAGCACCAGCCGCCGAGGAACGTGTGCGTGTAGACGCGATCCGCCAGCGGGCATCGGCCCAGCCCGGACAGCAGCGCCTGCGCCATCCGGCGGTTGTAGTCGCGCAGGTTCCGGCGCAGGAATTCAATCGCCTCCGGCGACAGTCCGCGCTCCGGCGCGAGCTTGACGCCCTCCGCGGCGGCTTTGCGGACCAGCGCCAGGTTGAAGTCCGCCTGTAGATGCGGCGGCGTGTTCGGGTTGCCCGCGCCCCAGTAGGCGACTTCATTGTCCATCACGATGCTCATCACCGGGAGGTCGCTTGTGCCGCTGGCCGCGAGGCGATCCCACTCCGCCCGCAACATGCGCCCGGTATCGCGGAAGCAGTTCGCTTTGAAGGCGTTCAAAGCCGGGTGCGCGGTCGTGAGCCACGGAACGCTGCTCCAATAGTTCGGCACAGAAAGGCCGAAAACACCGCTGTCGGGGTCGAAAGTAACCTGCTGGTACTCCGGATCGCACCATCGTCCGCCACGATCGTCGCAGCCCAGCGGCGTCCCGGCCCACCAGGTGTTGAGCTGCAGCTCGACCGGCATCCCGGCGCGGGAGAAGGTGTCGATGATCTCTCGCAGCGTCTGCGCCGTCACCTCCGGCGGCCACTGCGCGATGGCGAAGGTTGGCACCACAGCCATCGGGAGCAAGCCGTCGGCGGAAGGGACGAGATGCCGGAGCTCCGCGAGCCGAGAGGCAGTGACATGGGTGTCCACCGTCGGCCCGAGGCGCATCGGCTGCAGGAAGCCGCAAGCGCGCGCGTAGGCTTCGATGTCCCGGTAGACGAAGGCTTCGGAGAAGCAAAGGGGCGTGGCGGCGCGGTTCGTCACAGTCACCTGCGCCTGCGGGCCGCCGCCATCGGGCAAGTCCACGAACGCCGAGGCGGGGCCGGTGGCGTCATACTGTCGGCAGCGGAAGGCGATCGGCTTGCCATTGACCGACACGACGTAGGCGGGCGACTGGTGGTCGGTGGTGCGGAACTCGCGCAGTTCGAGCGTGATCGGCCCTGCGGGACCGGTGCGCGCCGTGAAGGTATAGCTGCCGCCCGACGGTACCTGAACGCCCCTGAGGGGCATGGTCCGGTCACCGACGTGCCAAGCGAAAGTGACGACGGCCTTGGGGTCGGAGGGGTGGGCGAAGCTGAGATGGTCCACGAGGGCGGGGTCGCCTGGTGCGGCGAGCAGGGGACTGCAGGCCGCCGTAACCACCGAGAGGGCGAGGAGCAGGTGGCGATGAAGTTGCGTGGCCCTCTGGGGGTTCGGGGTGGTCGCTGGTGTTCGATGAGGTGATTGCAGAAGACGCCGAATCGTCTGTAGGAACGAGCTCCAGACCGTGATTATCGTTAGCATATCACCGCAGTAGCATGCACTCATCATCATGGAAACCATGTGAACACAGAATCGCGGCTTGGTCGCACTCTGGAGAGTGCTCCTACAGACTCCTGCAACCGCCTCGCCGTCACAGGAACCACACGATGTACCGCCGCACCCATTCCCCCGCGTATAGCCCGACCAGGCTCCAGACGCCGACTGAGAAGAAGTGACCGATTGTGAAGGCCATGAACGCCGGCGCGAGGCGCTTGTACAGGCCTATGCCGCCTACGTGCATGACGATTGACTTGATGCCCCACAATAGCAGGGCCGGGAACCACATGAAGGGAGCTTCATGGCAGAAGGCCAGCGCGTAGCCGCCCGGATGGAAGGGGAAGCGCACCGAGGCCCGGCGAGTGACGATCATCATCAGGACCATCGCCGCGCCGAACAGCACATAGGGGATCCTCTGCAGGTTCGGACCCTCGGGCGTGTCGATCCACTGTGAGACCTGGGTGTACTGGCCAAGGACTTCCTGGGTCATCTGCCCGCCCTCGGTGCCTCCGGGGCTGGAAAGCACGAGGCCCCCGTACTCATAGTAGGCCGCCAGATTCACGACGAAGGCCAGCAGGACCCCGAAAATCAGCGCGAAGATGACGATGCGGGCGAGGGCGCTGCGCTTATGGCCCAGCTTGTGGCCCGAAACGTACGCTTCCTGCCCGAAGCTCGTGATCGCCTGGTTCACGCTACGCTGCAGCCACGAGAACATCGTCAGCACGGTGAAGGACTGCAGGTGGCCGCTGGAGACAAACGGCGCGCTGCCCAGGAAGTTGACCATCACGGAGCGCTCCTGGTACAGCGGATAGCCCCAGACGATGGGGAAGCCCATCTCGGCGCGGTTGCGGCAATAGACGACCAGCACCAGCACCATGATGCCGAAGTACATCACCGAAACCCACCACTTCACCCCGAACAGGATCGGCAGGCCGATGATGGCGACGATCCCCAGCATCGCCCCGAGGAAGGCGAGGCGGTGGCTGAGCGGCTCGTCGCGGTCGTCCGGCCCCTCATCGAGGGCCAGCGCCCGCCTCGCGACCTGCAGAATGCGCCCGCGCGACTGGTAGATGAAATACAGGCCGAGCAGGATGAACGCGCCGATGGCCTGGTCCGTGACGAAGGGGAAGCCTGCGGCGGTGTAGCCGGCCATCTTGGCGAACGGCCGGACGATCCAACTCAGAAGCGTAAAAAACCAGATGGAGAAGAGCACATCGGAGGGGACCATGTAGCCGACGCCGAGGATCTCGGGCTTATAGAAGATCGAAAGCCCGTTCATCGTATCCCAGGGAGATTCGGTGAACAGCGCTCCGATAGGGTACGAAATCCCCAGAGCCATGACGCCCGGGTTGAACACCTTCAGGGCATTGAGGGCGTTGTATACCACCGCCAGCGAGAAGCCGATCCACACCAACGGATCGCCAAAGAAAGCCTTGCCCGACAGCGAACTGCCCTCGGGACGCAGCATCTCCACCGCGATGCTCGCCACCGGGAAGGTCAGCCGCTCGTCTTCCTCCCACGCGCGCCGAAAAACCGTGACGAGGCAGAACATCGCCACGAAGTAGATGCACAGGTAAGCCGACCAGAACAGGAAAGGCGTCAGCCAGTAGCGCCAGGGCACGAGAGTCGGCCCGGACAGGAAGCGCAGCACCGTCTCTAAGACCGGGCCGATGACCGGGATGCCCGCCAGGCCGAACGACGGCAGCGTGACATCGCCGCCCTCCCAGAACACGCGGGCGAGTTCGGGATCGGTCACGGCGAGCTGGTGTGGGATCGTCGCGGACATCTCGGCGAGGTGGTTCGTGGGGTTGCCGAAGTACGGACAGACCATGACGCACGGCATGACCTGGCGGAAGAGGCCGACGCCCGGCATCGCGGCGGTGATACCGAGGAACACGAAGACGACCAGTATCTCGCCGCGCGTCAGCATCAACCGGCGGAGCCAGTGACTCAGCCTGCCCGCGGCGTCGCCCGTTGCCTCCAGGGCGCGCGCGGATCGCGACAGGAATGCGTTTGCGCCGAGGAGCAGGAAGACGCTGAGGACCGCGGCGATCGGGGGCGTACTCTCCGAGACCTGGCTCGTGAGAGTAACCAACTCAGCCTGCTTATTCCAGGCGCTGACCAGAAGCGAAAGCAAGATGGCTACGAGAAGGGCCCGCACGGTCGCGCACCGGAACGCAGAGGCGTCCCGCACAAGGCCAGGCTTCATCTCGCCTGTTGCTTCAGTGGGTTTCGTGGCGGACTGCCGATGCCGCTCACTCAAGCGGTGAGGTGTCTTCGCCTGCTCAGCGGGCGAAAACGGAGACCCCACAGCCTCAGCGGGCGCACGGGGTCCCTGCCCGCCTTCGGCGGGCGCCCCGCGCCTGAGTGAACGGTCTTCAGCGTGGTGCGGCACGTTCCGGCACCCCTCGATACGCGTGAATGAGAATGGCGGGCGGCACAGGTGTCAGCCGTCAGCGGGGACGGGTTTCCCCGAGCGCTGCCCGACCTCCTGCAAGAACCGGGCGCGCGCGTCGAGGCCTGCGCGAAGCCGGATCGCGATGATGCTACCGGTACGACACGTATCGCTGACTGAAGCGCTGGGAGTGGTGGTGGAGAAGGTCGGCGTTATCGAGAGCCTTGCCGGTGCCCATGGCCACCGAGGAAATCGGGTCATCGGCGACCTTGACGGGGATGCCGGTCTCGAAGGACAGGAGGCGGTCAATGCCCGCGAGATACGCCCCGCCGCCGGTAAGGGTGATGCCCCGCTCGATGATGTCCGCGGCCAGTTCGGCGGGGGTTTGCTCGAGGATCGTCTTCACGCGCTCCACGACCTGCGATACGCACTCCGAGATCGCCTCGCGGACCTCGATGGAGCTGACGCGGACGGTCTTGGGCAGGCCAGAGACGATGTCGCGCCCCCGCACGTCGGTCTCCAGCTCGTCCTCGAGTTCGACCGCCGAGCCGATGGCCATCTTGATGTTCTCGGCAGTGCGCTCGCCGACGTCGAGGTTATACACGCGCTTGATGTGACGGGTGATCGCCTCGTCGAGCACGTTGCCGCCGACGCGCAACGAGTCGCTAACCACGATGCCGCCGAGGGAAATGACGGCGATGTCGGTGGTTCCGCCGCCGATGTCAACCACCATGTTCCCGCCCGGCATGGCGATGGGCAGGCCGGCGCCAATTGCGGCAGCCATCGGCTCTTCGATGGGGATCGCGTCGCGGGCCCCGGCGGAGCGAGCGGCATCGAGCGCGGCGCGGCGTTCGACACTTGTGGCGCCCGAGGGGATGCAGATCACGACAAGCGGCTTGAAGATGCGCATGTACGGCCCGCAGGCCTTGCGCAGCAGAATCGCCAGCATGTCGCGGGTGACGGAATAATCCGCGATTACCCCGTCGCGGAGGGGGCGGGTGGCGACGATGTTTCCGGGGGTGCGGCCGAGCATGGCACGGGCTTCTTCCCCCACCGCCAGGACCCTGCGCGACCGCTGTTCGATGGCGACGACCGACGGCTCGCGCAGGACAATGCCTTTTCCCTTGACAAAGACGACAATGTTTGCGGTGCCGAGGTCAATGCCGATTTTCTCGCCTATGCCCAGCATATTGCCTCTTCGCTCCGCCTCGTGCCCTGTCGTGCAATCCGCGCTCCAAGAGCGCTCAGCTTCGCTTCGATATTCTCGTACCCGCGGTCCAGGAACTCAGCCCCGGTGATCTCGGTCTCGCCATCGGCTGCGAGGCCGGCGAGGATGAGGGCGGCTCCGGCGCGAATGTCGCTGGCCTCCACGGGGGCGGCATATAGCTTCGGCACGCCCTTGAAGATCGCGGCCCGATCCACAATCTTGACCTGCGCGCCCATCCTAATCAACTCGTCGATGTAGTTGTACCGGGCGTCGAAGATCGTCTCTTCGATGATGCTCGTGCCCGTCGCGGTCGCGGCGAGGACGCCGTGAGCGGGCTGCAAATCGGTGGGAAAGCCCGGGTATGGAGCCGTGGTGATGTCCACGGGATTCGTGCGTCCCTCGGCACGCACCCGCACCTCGCGCGGGCCGATAGTCAACTCGACACCCGCCTGTCGGAGAGTGTCGAGAACGTAGTCCATGTGATACGGGCTGACCGCGTCAATGGTGACATCGCCGCCGGTGATGGCGGTCGCGTACATGAACGTCCCTGCCTCCATGCGGTCCGGGATGGACTCGAACCTGCACCCGCGAAGGCGCTTGACCCCGTTCACGATCACGGTCGCGCTGCCGACACCCTGGATGTCGGCTCCGCAATTGACCAGGAAGTTCTGGCAGGCTACGACTTCCGGCTCACGCGAGGCGTTCTCGATGGCCGTGGTGCCCTCGGCGAGTGCCGCGGCGAGCATGATGTTGACAGTCGCGCCGACACTGCGGAAACGCGGGTCCATGTAGATGCGCGTGCCCTTGAGCGATGTGGCCTTCGCGTACATCATGCCGTGTCGCTCTTCGACCTCCGCCCCGAGCGCGCGGAAACCGCGGACGTGGAAGTCAACGGGCCGCGAGCCGATGACGCAGCCGCCCGGGAGCGGCACTTCGGCGGCGCCGAAGCGGGCCAGCAGCGGCCCGGCGACGTAGAAAGAACCCCTCATGCGGCGAACGAGATCGTACGGGGCGCTGACGGAGTTGAGATGTGTCGCGTCGATCTTGAGGACGCCGGGGCTGAGAAACGTGCACTTCGCGCCGAGGCGGCGAAGCATCTCGATCATGGTGGTGACATCGTGGATGTCAGGGATGTTCTCAATGATCGATTCGCCCTCGACGAGCAGCGTGGCGGCCAGCAGGGGCAGTGTTCCGTTTTTCGATCCGCTGACGCGGACGCTTCCGACCAGTGGGTTGCCGCCGGTTATGACCACTTTATCCAAATGCGGTCACTCCTCCCGGAGTATGCCTGAGCACGAGCTTGAGACCTGCTACCAAACGACACACGAGCAGTTCCTTCGGCCGTCTCCTGCGCGGTCCGAGATCGCCCTCACTGCCCCGGTGGCGGCAAGCCCGGTCGCGCATCGGCGTGCGCCCCGCGCCCCCGCGAAGCGGGATCGACACGGTCGCAATGCTAGTTTACTCCTTCAGAACAGCCCTTGGCAAACACTTTTTGCCACTGCAATCTGAGGTTGCATCATACTGTTCCCGAGTGCGACGAAAGAGGTGGGGGTTAGGGCGCAGACTGGAACTTGCCCGCGATCTTGAGGCGATTGAGGGCGCGCAAGAGCGCCATCTCAGCTCTTGCGGCATGTATCTCAGAGTTCGCACGAGCTTCCTGAAGGCGCTTACGAGCGCGTTCTGCAGCCGCTTCAGCCCGCGCGAGGTCGATCTGCTCGGCTTCCTCGCAGGCATCCGCCAGGACGATGACGCCTTTCTCAGATATCTCGCAGATTCCGCCGGAAATAGCAAACCTGTTTCTGGACTGATCGGGCAGTTTCACCGCCAGTTCCCCGACGCCAAGCTGAGCGATCATCGGGGCATGACGAGGCAGGACGCCGAAATAGCCGTCCGCTCCGGGCGCGCGCAGGGAGGCGACCTCTCCGTCGAAACAGGAGCCTTGCTGAGTAGCGATCGTCAAGTGATAGGTTCGGGCCATGGGAAAGGCAGAAGTTAGGAGCCAGGAGTTGGGAGTTAGAAAACAGAATGACGGCAACGGCAAAAGACGACGAGCACGATTGTTTTCATTCTCAGTTCTACTGTGCTAGACAAGCAGAGGAAGTACCTGCTCTTCCAAATCGCGTATCTGCAGCAGTACATCGCAGTACGGCCTCAGCTTCTCTTTATCGCTGAACATGTCGTCTGCGGAGAAATCCTGCGGGATGATCTGCCCCAGTTCGGCACAGAGCGCTGCTATCTTCTCGTAGCAGCCAGCCAGATCGTCCCTATCGTTATCAAGGAAGAACTTGACGGCGTACTTCCGGTCGAGATACTGCTTATAGTTACACATGACATTGAGATACGGGGCGTAGGTGTCATCCCATGTATACGTGAGCAGCGCGTCGGCGAAAGCCTTATGTGCGGCAAGACCATTGTGCTGGCCCGGCACCAGGCTTTGCTCCCGGATAAGGCGCGAGACTAGCTTCAGAGTTTGCGACAGTATGGCTTCTTTGTCAGGCTTCTCACACCTGCCCTCGATGGTGATCATTCGTCCTTTGCAGTCCGCGAAGAACCCTTTGTGCCAGTCCGTCTTCCTGAAGTAGCCCGTCTCGTCCGCCTCTTCTGGATGATCGTCCTTAAGATACATAAACGGACTCCACCCCAGCAGCACGCGGCCATCGTCATCATAGCCGGAGATCACACAGGCGTCAGCGAACTGGACTATGCCCTCAACCGTGACGACGGGAACGCCCCTGTCGATGCAGCCCATTATGAGCCTGCTGTCGGCTTCATAGTCACTGCAAACGCGTTGCGATACGTTGTAGCCCAGCATTTTGAACGTGTGCTCGATGATAGGCGGCGTGTTGATGACGTGATAGTTGCCGTGGTTCCATCCCTCCACCGAGAACGATGTGCGAAACGCGCTTCCCGAGACCGCGCAGACGTAGTCATAATCCAGCTTGTCCCCGATGCCATTGAGCGCGGAGACGACGCTGCCGACGTATTCACTCTGCCTGCTAGTATCCGACCAGTCGACCTTGCGCAGGCCTAATATCACGTTTCTTTTCATGGTGAATCCCTCCCATATCTTCTCACCATATCTTCTCAAACAGATCGGCAACTCTCTTTTCCAAGTCCCTAATGGCGTAACGGTGGCTACGCGCCCTTGGCTTGCGCTACGGCATCCTGAATCGTGGCCACCATGCGGAAGGCGGACTCGGGCAGGTCGTCGTGCTTGCCTTCGAGGATCTCCTCGAAGCCCGCGACGGTCTCCTCGATGGGCACGTAGACGCCCTTCATCCCGGTGAAGACCTCGGCGACGTGGAAGGGCTGCGATAAGAACTGCTGCACGCGGCGAGCACGCCCGACGGTCAGGCGGTCCTCGTCGGACAACTCGTCGATCCCGAGGATCGCGATGATGTCGCGGAGGTCCCTATACCGCTGCAGTATCTGCTGCACTCCCCGCGCGACCTTGTAGTGCCTCTCCCCCACGATCCTCGGCTGCAAGAGGCGCGAGGTGGAGGCCAGCGGGTCGACTGCCGGATAGATCGCCTGCTCGAACAGTTCGCGAGACAGGGAGATCGAGGCATCGAGATGAGCGAAGGTCGTCGCCGGGGCCGGGTCGGTGTAGTCGTCAGCCGGGACGTAGATCGCCTGGACTGAGGTGATTGATCCTCGAAGGGTCGAGGTGATGCGTTCCTGCAAAGCGCCCATTTCGGTCGCCAAAGTAGGCTGGTAGCCGACAGCGGACGGCATCCGGCCAAGCAGGGCGGAGACTTCGGAACCGGCCTGGGTGAATCGGAAAATGTTGTCGATGAACAGGAGCACGTCCTGACCCTCTTCGTCGCGGAAGTATTCCGCCATCGTGAGGGCCGACAGGCCGATGCGGAGACGCGCGCCGGGCGGCTCGTTCATCTGGCCGAATACGAGGGTCGTCTGCTTCAGAACGCCGGACTCGCGCATCTCCAGGTACAAGTCGTTGCCCTCGCGAGTGCGCTCGCCGACCCCCGCGAAAACCGACACGCCCGAGTGCTCCTGCGCGACGTTGCGGATGAGTTCCTGGATCAGAACCGTCTTGCCGACGCCCGCGCCGCCGAACAGACCAATCTTGCCGCCGCGCGGGTACGGGCAGAGAAGGTCGATGACCTTAATGCCGGTCTCGAACTGCTCCTGCGCTACCGACTGCTGCTCGAAGGTGGGCGGTTCCTTGTGGATCGGGTCGCGCCTTCCGCCAACCGGCGGGAGACCGTCAATCGGGCGGCCAAGCAGGTCGAACATCCGCCCCAGCGTCTCATTTCCGACCGGCACCGTGATGGAGCCGCCGGTGCTCTCGACCGGCATACCCCGGACGAGGCCGTCCGTGACGTCCATGGCGATGCAGCGCACGCGATTGTCCCCCAGATGCTGGGCGACCTCGACCACCAGGTCGATGCCATGTGCCGCGTCCTTGATCGTTAGCGCCTCGAGAAGCTCCGGAAGCTCGCTCGCCGGAAACTCAGCGTCAACCACGGGCCCGCGGACCTCAGTTATCTTGCCGATTGCCATCGTGCCAATCTCCATCGCGCCAGTGGCCCCGACAATCCTGTCGGGGATGGGGTTGTCGTCGCCCCGACAATCCTGCCGGGGATAGTCTGCAGTGGTGGCCCCGACAATCTTGTCGGGGATGGCTGCCTTTTGCGTGGCCCCGACAATCTTGTCGGGGATAGTCTGCAGTGGTGGTCCCGACAATCTTGTCGGGGATGGCTGCCTTTTGCGTGGCCCCAACAATCTTGTCGGGGATAGTTCTCTCTCGTCCCCGACAGGATTGTCGGGGCCACTGCTGATGTCAAAGACCCCCGAAGTCAGAGCCCCCGCCTCCGACAGGATTGTAGGGGCCACTATCAATGATGTTGGTGCCGCCTACGCGCTTTGCAGCGCGTCCGCGCCCGAGACGACCTCGAGGATCTCGCTGGTGATCTGTGTCTGGCGAGCGCGGTTCAGATCGCGTGTCAGGGTGACGATCAGGTCATCCGCGTTATCCGTGGCGGCGGTCATCGCCGTCATGCGCGCCCCTTGCTCCGAGGCGGCGGCGTCCAGCAGTATCTGGTAAACCTCGGCGTCAACCGCGCGCGGGAGCAGCGCGGCGAGGACTTCCTCGGCGGAAGGCTCGAAGATGTACTGCCCGGCGCTCTCGACCTGTTGCTCGTGTCCGGCGAAGGGCAGAAGTTGAACCGTCTCCGGGATGTTGCGGATCGCCGAGACGAACTCCGCGAAGACGACATCCACGCGGTCCACTGTGCCGTCGGAATATATCTGGCGGATGTAGCGCGCCAGTTGCGCCGACTGCTCTTTGCGCCCCTCATCCGTCACCGCAGGAAAGACCTCCAGCACCGGCAAGCCCGTTCTGCGCACAAACGCGTTCGCCTTCGCCCCCACGGGGATGAACTGCACCTCGACCCCGGGGTGCTCGGCCGGGTAACTGCGCGCGAGGCGCAGGATGTTGGCGTTAAAGCTGCCGCATAAGCCCTTCTCGCCCGCGATGACAACCAGCGCGATCTTCTTGACCTCGCGCTCGGCCAGCAGCGGGTGCTCGATCTCGCCCGACACCGCAGCCACGCGGCCGAGGACTTCCTTCAGGCGCTCGTAATATTGGCGCCCGGCCTCAACCTGCGACTGCACCCGCTTGAGTTTGGCGGCAGCGACCATCTTCATCGCGCGCGTGATCTGGCGGATGTTGCGGACGGCCTTGATTTTGCGCCTGCCGGCGCGCAGATTCTGCGGCACAGGGGTTCACCGGGGGGAAAAAGCAGGAGTTGGGGAGAGGGGAGTTAGGAGTTAGGAGCAACAGCCCGGCGCACCCCGCCGCCTCCGAGCCGTCCGCCGTTCTCCCAACTTCCAACTTCTGACTCCCAACTTCCTACCTCCTACCCCTGCCTTCCCGCCTTATAGGCGTCGATTGTCTTGCCCAACTCGTCGATGTCCGCGTCGGTCAGGTCGCGGACCTGATCCATCCGCGCGACGAGATCTTTCGCATTCTCGTGCACGTATGCAACGATCTCCTCGGCGACTTTGCGGATGTCGTCCACCGCGATGTCGTCGAGATAGCCGCGCGTTCCGGCGAAGATCGCGATGACGATGTCCACCACGTGCATCGGCGCGTACTGGTCCTGGATGAGAAGTTGCATCATCCGGTCGCCACGCGCGAGGATGGCTTTCGTCTGAGCGTCGAGGTCGGACGCGAACTGCGCGAATGCCGCGTAGTCGCGATAGGACGCGAGGTCGAGCTTCAGCCGCCCGGCGACCTTCTTCATCATCTTCGTCTGCGCCGCGCTTCCGACGCGCGAAACACTCAGGCCGACGTTCACCGCGGGGCGAATGCCACTGTAGAACAGGTCCGGCTCGACGTAGATCTGCCCGTCGGTGATGGAGATGATGTTCGTCGGGATATAGGCCGAGAAGTCGCCTTCCTGGGTCTCGATGACAGGGAGTGCAGTCAAAGAGCCACCACCAAGTTCGGCCGACATTCTGGCAGCGCGCTCCAGGAGCCTCGAGTGCAGGTTGAAGATGTCGCCGGGGAAGGCCTCGCGGCCCGGCGGGCGGCGCAGGAGCAGCGAGACCTCGCGGTACGCTACGGCATGCTTGGACAGGTCATCGTACACGATCAGCGCATGGCCGCCGTCGTCGCGCACGTCCTCCCCGATCGTGCACCCGGCGTACGGGGCTATATACTGGACTGCAGCCGGGTCGGAGGCCGAGGCGGCGACGATACAAGTGTACTCCAGCGCCCCGAACTCCTCCAGCGTTGCGGCAATACGGCGGACGGTCGACAGCTTCTGACCGATCGCCACGTAGATGCACTTGACGCCTTCGTTCTTCTGGTTGATGATCGTGTCGATCGCAAGGGCCGTCTTGCCGATCTGGCGGTCGCCGATGATAAGCTCGCGCTGCCCGCGACCGATCGGGAACATCGAATCGATAACCTTCAGGCCGGTGGCAAGCGGCTGGCGAACCGGCTGGCGGGCCATGACACCGGGGGCCTTGATTTCGAGGTTGCGGGTTTTGGTGGCGGCGATGGGGCCTTTGCCGTCCAGCGGCTCGCCGAGCGGGGTCATGACACGCCCGAAGACCTCGGGGCCGACCTTCGTCTCCGCGATGCGACCGGTGGTGCGCACCTGCGCGCCTTCCTCGATCTGCTCGTCAGGGCCGAGGAGAATGACGCCGACGCTGTCTTCTTCCAGGTTGAAGACCATCCCCATGACCCCGCCGGGGAACTCCAGAAGCTCGCCGGCCATCGCGCCGGAAAGGCCATACACGCGGGCGATACCGTCGCCGACCTGCAGGACGGTGCCCACGTTGACCATTTCCATTTGCGCCTGGAAACCGGCCAGCTCGTTTTTCAGAATCGCGGTGACTTCTTCCGCTCTAACGTCCACCAGAGTTCACCTCAAAGACAGGGATCAGGCAGGAGAAAGGCGAGAAACAACGGGAAGAGCCCGGCGCTGGCAGCGACGCCAACGCCCCCTTCGACCCGGATTGTCCCAGCCGATCTGTCCTGCAGCCTCCTGCTATTCCTCTGCTGCGGCCCGCCCCGTACCTACCACCAGTCGCCCACCGTGTGCCGTTGCCGTTATCCCCTCCCTACCAGGGAGGGGATAGCCGCGCGCAGCGCGGCAGGGGTAGGAAGCCGTTGTCTTTATCCCCTCCCTACCAGGGAGGGGATAGCCGCGCGCAGCGCGGCAGGGGTAGGAAGCCGTCGCCGTTCTCCCCTCCCTGCTGGGAGGGGGATAGGAAGCCGTTTACCCACTCGCCCCCATGCGTTCTTGTATCTGCGCCAGCCGATTGCGGAGCGTTCCGTCGATCGTGTCGTCTCCGATGCGAACGACCACTCCGCCAATCACATCCGCATCGACCTGGGCATCGACGACCACCGGCGTACCGACAAGCTTCGCCAATGCCGCCTCCAGCCGGACGCGCTGTTCCTCGCTGAGGGCAATCGCCGTGGTCACATGAGCCCGGGCCCGCCCGGCGAAAGCGTCCGTCAGCGCCTGAAATACCCCGCCGGCGGCCTCCAGGACCTCAATCCGGTGATGCGCCAGCAATAACCCGACGAAACTTGCCACGGGAGCCAGCAGCGGCGCGCCGACCGCGACCTCGATCATCCGCTGCTTGTCCTCGGCGGATACCAACGGGTGTTTGAGGAAGCGCGCGAACTCGGGGCCGGCCTGCAGCGCCGCCTGCGCCGTTACGAGCTGCTCCTCCACCTTCTCGAGGAGCCGCTGCTCGACAGCGACGGCGAAAACCGCGCCGACATACCGTTTGGCCAGGCTTTGGCTAATCATGATTCCGTCGGTGCTGCCCCGTGCGCTCTACGCGCTCTGTTCGCTCGCGGTCCGGTGGATGTCGTCGATGAACTCGTCCACGAGCGCCGCGTGTCTCTCGGCATTGAGGCTGCTTCGCAGCAGTTTCTCGCACATCTGGACGGCCAGAGACGCGGTGTCCCCGCGCAGCGATATGAGAGCGTCCTGCGTCTTGCGGACGATCTCGGCCTCGGCCTGCCGGACCATGTTACCGGCCTCGGCGCGGGCCTTGTCCTTCATCGCCTGGCCGTCAGCGAGGCCTGCGGCGCGAACCTGGGCCGCTTCCTGTTCGGCTGCGGCTACAGCGGCGTCACGCCCGGCCTTCAGGGCCGCCAATTCGGCTTCGGCGGCCTGCTTCGCTTGCTCGGCCTCGTCGAGGTTTTGCGCGATATGCTGCTTGCGACGCTCGAGGAACTCGCCCACCGGCCCGAACATGTAGCGGGCCAAAAGCCACACGAGCAGCAAGAAGCCGACGATGTTGATGACGAGCTCATTGGGCTCGATCCCGAGGCTTTTCAGAATAGGTCCCATGGTGATTCCTCAGCACGGCCAGTCTTCCAGCGCCTGACAGGCGGCGATCCGCCGCTGCGCGTGAGGCGCTTGCGTTCGGCCTGCGTCCGTTCGAGACTGCTACTTGCCCAGAACGTCACTGACGGCGGGCAGCTTCGTGTACAGCAGGAAGAACATGAGCAGCGAGTAGATGACGAGCGACTCGATCAAAGCCAGCGACAGAATGAGGTTGGTGCGGATGTCGCCGGCGGCATCCGGCTGCCGGGAGATGCCCTCGAGAGCGGCTGCCGCGGCCATGCCCTGGCCCTTAGCGGCGCCAACGACGGCGATCGGCAGACCCAAACCTGCGGCGATTGCGAGTGCGGCTGCATACCACATGATGTTGCCTCCTACCTTCTGCGTGTACCGGGCGTTGCCCGGTAAGCGGGCCTGCGGCCCGGTGATGTCCTGCGAGTCAATCCGTGGCCGCGACAATCCTGTCGCGGACCGCCGTCATCAGCCCGGCAATGTCCTGCAAACGACTTACGTCAACGCGTGACTGCAATCTCCGCGGCCGTGGCCGCGCCCCCGGTAGCCGTGGCCGCGACAATCCTGTCGCGGACCGCCGTCAACTCACGCAGCCTGTGCCGCGTGTCCTTCGGCGGCCTCGTGCTGCTCGTGCTTTTCGATCGCCCCGCCGATGTACGAACTCGCGAGGATCAGGAATACCAGCGCCTGCACGAAGCCGGTGAACAACGCGAACAAGAGCATCGGGAACTGGAACGGAATCGGCAACCACCACGGAAGCGCGAGTGCAGCCATCGCAATCAGCTTCGCGATCACCATGTCCTCGCCGAAGATATTACCGAACAGACGGATGGAGAGCGACAGCGGTCGCGCCAGCTCGCCGATGATATGGATCGGGATATTGAGTGGGGCCAACCAGATGGGCTCTCCCACGAAGTGCATCAGGTACTTGAGGCCATGAGCGCGAAAACCGGCGATCTGCGTCAGCGCGAACGTCGAAAGTCCCAGCGCCGCCGTGATGTTCAAGGAAGTCGTGGCGGAGATGAACCCGGGAATCACGCCCAGATAGTTCATGAGCAGGATGTAGATGAACAGCGTGCCGAGAAACGGGATGTACCGCTCGCCGCCCGGTCCCATCACATTGCCGCAGAAGCTGCTGAAGGACTCGTATGCCATCTCCAGGAGTATCTGCAATTTGCTCGTGGGCCGAAGTTGCATCTGCCGGGTGCCCAGGTATACCAGCGCCATGATGATGACGATGACCATCCAGCTCGTCAGCATCGGCGCGCTGATATGATCTCGCGCCGATTCCGGCAAGAGGTTCAGTATGGCGTTCAGGAATGTGGCGTGTTTCTCTTCCATGTTCCCTAAGCCGCGTTCAGCGGGAGTACGCACATCGCCCCTGATGGTAGGCGGGGCATGTTACGGCTTTGTGACCGGCAATCGTTTCTGGGCAGCCTGGCCCGCAAACTTGAGGAAGATCACGATCATCGGTATCGCAAGTCCGCCGGCCAGCCACATCGGCTCAGCGTTCCAGCGGGCGATGAGAAGCCAGAACAGGAAGCCCACGACGATGTACTTGAAGACATGCAACACCACGAACGGCCACCCCCGCTTCGGTCGCTCGTCGGGCGGCCGCGCGATGACATTGGCAAATGCGACGGTAGACTCGAGCACGGCCAGGGCGATGAGAGACCCGGCGAGGAAGCTGCCTGCCGCGCGCTGACTCACCCAGCCCCACACCATGAACCCCACGATGACCGTGACCACCGCCCCGGTGCGCAGCACGCGGCCGAAGAACGCCTCATCCATCCTCAATCACTCGTCACTCTTGGCGCTTGGCGCCTTGGCGCTTGCCGCCCGCCGCTCGGAAAAGCTCCCGAAAGGCGGCGACAGCGCCCAACAAAAAGCCCACGACGAGGAAAACCGGCGTGGACCCCAGACGTTTGTCGACCAAATACCCCGCGCCGGCGCCGATTGCGACGCACAACCCCATCGTAATGCCCAACGCTGTCAAACCCAG
>Ga0181520_10003809_pt1 | contig 26058 bp, 34 predicted proteins | sample PEATcosm2014_Bin_29_FD_132451 | JGI IMG/M metagenome (GOLD analysis project Ga0181520, IMG submission 132451) | Peatland microbial communities from MTU Mesocosm Facility, Houghton, MI, USA - PEATcosm2014_Bin02_30_metaG | ecosystem: Environmental > Terrestrial > Soil > Wetlands > Peat | place...
CACACGCTCCGCAAACGGTTCCGCACGGCCTGCAAGGTGCTGGGCCGGGAGCGCTTGGCCACGCTGACGATCCACCACGGCCGTCACACGTTCATCAGCCATGCCCTGGCCGGCGGCCGTACCCTGGCGGAGGTCCGCGACGCGGCCGGCCACAGCAACGTGAGCATCACCTCGGTGTACCTGCACGTGGCGGTGGAGGACGACATGGCAATCGGAAACCTGTTCTGCTTCGCGTCCAGCCCGCGATGAAAAGGCTTGAGAGGTGCGGATCGCGGATGGCCTATTGCCGGGGGCCTACCGGGGCGACGGCCCCAACTTGTCGTGGCCACGACTGAGAAAACCCCGGCGGAGGCCGGGGTGGCAGGAGAAAGGACTCCCGATGCGGTTACTTCGTAGCGACGAATTTGCCCCGCTCAGTCTTGGCCACGTCTTCGCCCGTGGGGGCCGACGTTTGCACCGGTTGGGCCTCGGCCGGCGTCTGACGATGGGGCGTTGGCGCTGCGGGCGTTTTCCGCCCGAGTTGGCCCGCAGGACAGAAACGACCATCGGGGCAAAAGATGCAGGCGGAGACTCGGGGAAGAAACGGCGGCCCGAAGCTTTGCCCTCTTCTCCTCGCTCACGCCGACGCCGGCTCCTGCCGCACGAGCAACGCCCGCTCCGGTTCGGCCGCCCGGTCGCTGAGCGGTGACTAGGCCGCTTTCTTCTCGCGGTGGATGCCGGCGTACTTGTCGGCAATCTTCTTCATGATGGGATTGCGGTAGGGGAACCAGACACAATGCGGGATGACCTCGATTCGGCCGGTCTCCACGTCCTCGTAAACCGAGCCGACCCGGCACGACTTCAGTCGCTCCGAATCGATCGAATGCTGTTCCTCCAGTGGGATGATCACGACGCGGAGGTATTTGGCCGGCGAGGGACGTCCGGTGAGGCGTTTGGTGCGGTGGCGCTGCCAAAGCGACCACGCGGTCCGCACCATATTGATGATCGGGTGGCTCCCCAGCAGCCGTCGCTTGTTTATCGTGCGGAGCAGCCAGGGAAGGACCGCTCCCAGGCATATCAGCTTCCCCCGCAGCCGCTGCCAGGGCTTGGCCGGATCGAGCCGGGCCAGCTTGGGCTCGATCTGCTTGACGATCTCGGCCAATTCCCCCGCGGCCTGGGCGAGGGGCTTGTTCAGGTAGTGATTCAGCCCGCGGTACCCCGTGCCGTCGGGAATCAGGAACGTGACCGACTCGCAATTCGGATGGATGCCGGCGAAATTGAGCAACCCCATTCCTGGCTTATTGCTGAAGAAGGGCCGCATGACGGCCAGCCAATGGGTCATGCCGGCGGGAATGAAATCGACCCCGCCGCCCGGCACCGACTGCTGCAGCATCTTCTCGACGTCTTCCCGGGTGGTGTGCTTGGTGACCTCGTACTCGCCGGGCTTCCAGTTTTCGTACAAGGGGAGGATCCCCAGATCTGAGACGACGCCGCGGTTCTCGTAGCAGAACTGAATCAGGTCGGCCATGTATTGGTCGTTGACGCCCAGGGCCGCGCAGGCGAAGATCGTGTGCTTGCGGCGGCTGTACTTCCTGAGGTTTTCGAAAGCGCGGAGCTTTTGCTGGTACGCATTGCCGTTATTGCGAAGCTGCTCGTAGATGTGACGGCTGCGGCCATCGAAGCCGATGCGCATGCCGACGCCTTGCTCGCAAAGTTGTCGGCAATAGTCCTCGTCGGCCAGACGCACGCCGTTGGTCGTGACCTGCATCTCGACCTCATATTTCCGCCCGATGTTGATGATGTCGAACATGTCGTCGCGGACCGTCGGTTCGCCGCCGAAGAGGTTCACCACGGGCCGGGGCTGCATCTGCGACACGGCCCGAAGCACCTTGTCGAAATACTCCAGCGGCGGATCGAATCGGAAGCCCATGCCGCGCAGCGAGAATCCGCAGATCGGGCAGTCCATGTTGCAGCGATTCGTGACGTCCAGGAACAGCGTCGTCGGGCGGTGATTGATCTTGCATTTGTCGCAGTGCAGCGTGCAACTGACACATTTTTTCTTCGGAGCGCCTTCCCACAGTTCGCGCTTGGCTTGCCAGGCAGCCGCATCCGAGCTGACCAGCGCCTCGGTGGTCCCGCAGTCGGGGCATGACTTTGAGAACCAGACCCGGCCGTCCCGGATACGGTACTCCGCCGGCACTCGTTTTCGACACTTGCTGCAGAAACCAAGCGATTGCTGAGACATGACGTGCTCTCCTTGCGTCGATCGGGTCAATGTGGCGGGCATGGTTTCGCAGTTCCGGGGGAGGGGTTGGACGGCGCACGGACAATGGTCGGCACACTGCTGGGAGCAGGCCGCCGGGGGTTAGTCCCGGGCGATTATCGGCCGAAAGCTGGGAAAGCTTTAGCAATTGTGACGATTTCGACCGGCGTTTGCAGGCCACTCACCCGTCTACCGACGATGCGGCTGAGAGCCAGCGAACAAGAACTTCTCGCCCAGCTATCCCATCGCTAGCAGCCGGCCCGACCTCCCTGCCTTGCATCCCCGGCTAGCGACTTTTTTCCTACGCGTTCTGCCGGACGCTTAAAAGGTCGTCAGATTTGCTACAGTCAACCTGTAATGAGTCAGTGACAGGCGGTTTCTCTGGTCCGCCTGTCCGCCGCCCTGGATCGCCGGGGCCGCACTCCGCTTCTCGGAGCCACCAGCACACGTTCCCGTGCTTGAGGTGCGCTCCGATGAAGATCGAATTGCTGAAGATCACGGATGTCAGGCCGTGCCCCGGCAATCTTTCCCAAAACGGTGCCATGATTGACGCCGTGGCGGCCTCGATCCGCAACTCATGCTTCCGCTGGCCGATCGTCGTGGACGCCAAGGGGCGCGTCGTCTGCGGCCACACTCGTTACAAGGCCGCCCGGAAACTCGGCCTGAGGATTCGTCGCCGGCAGGAACGCAGCCCGCGAAAACGCCGTGGCCACCACTAAGAAAACCCCAGCCGAAGCCGGGGTAAGTTAGGAGGATTTGCAGAGGGTTCTATCGCTTGGCGGCGAATTTCCCACGATCGGTCTTCACGAACCGCGAGGCATCGCCCTTCTTGGCGATTTCTCGAATGATCGCGCTAACGATCGTCGCATGGGGCGTCTTGCCGCTGGGCGACTTCCAATAGCCCTTGGCCTCGGCCGCCTCGACCATTTCCTTGGCGGTCATCGGCTGGCCCAACTCCTCGAGCACCTTGGCGGCAGCATCCAGTCCGCTGATGCGTTTGGGCTTGTCGGCCTTGGCCTAGCACGCTCCGCGCCCGTATTCTCCCCTCTGAAATCGACCTTGACCTCACTTTTCATGAAGCATTGGGGTTGATCTGGTCGATGCATTGCTCGGCGTCGATAGCATCACTAATCGTTGCCATCTCTTCGACAATCAACAGAGCAGTTCGTTTCGGCGAGAAGACACATGAGCGAAACATGGTTGCTTCCCCAGGTACAAGAGGTTCTGGAACGGCTTCATATGTTGGCCGATACCCATGATGCCTCAATTGACCCAAGCGTTTGCAGTACCCCTGACTGGACGGCGGCCAACTCGCAGCAAAAAGCGACCATGCTGCGGGATGCCCTGCTGCCAGTTTCGAGAGACGCGGGAAGATTTCTTTACGGCGTGGTTCGTTCCACCGCCGCTAAGCGTATCGTTGAGTTTGGCACGTCGTTCGGCATTTCGACAATCTACTTCGCCGCCGCTCTGCGTGATAACGGAGGAGGCGTGGTGATCGGTTCCGAACTTGAGCCGAGCAAAGTAGCCAAGGCAACGCAGCATCTTGCGGAGACCGGTCTTTCCGAGTACGCCGAGATCCGTGCTGGCGATGCGATGGAGACCTTGCGAGACACGGGCGGCGCCATCGACGTGCTGTTCCTCGACGGGTGGAAAGAACTATATCTGGACGTATTGCACTTGGTGGCGGCTAACCTCAGACCGGGTTCGGTCGTCCTGGCCGACGACGTTGCCCTCTTTCCAGAGCAACTGGCATCCTATTTGGCCTACATCCGTGATCCGGCAAACGGATTTGCGTCGGTTTATCTTCCGTTGGGCGATGGCATCGAGTATTCGGTCAGCCAGATACGCACTTTTCCTTTTCGTTCCACCTTCTCTGATTCCCGAAGAGTTGGACTCCCTCTGCATTCCAGAAGTTCAACTTTGGTGTGAGAACCCTGCCACAGACCGCCGCCACTAGCCCCACGGGATTCCGGCTGATTGTTGTCTCTCGCGCTGAACTGCCCCGAGTACCGCCGGTTGGCTGCGTCGCTGACCAGCGGCCACATTGAGTCGACGATCAAGCAAATCAACCGCCGGGTGAAAGGGAGCGAAAAGTTCTGGTCGAAATCGACCAGCGAGGCGGTCCTGCAACTGCGAGCCGACACCTCAGCGACTCCATCCCACTCGCCTCCTTCTGGCTCCGCCACCAATCCCGCCAGACCGGGATCAACGGCCGGAAAATCGCGTTCAGTTGTCGGCCTACGTCTCCATCGAAGAGCGTCCGGCAGTGGCCAATCGCCGGGCTCGCTATGGCGACTGGGAGGGCGACACGGTGGTCGGCAGGGGACATTGCGGCGGAGCCGTCACGCTGGTGGACCGGAAATCGAGCTACCTGCTGTTGGGCAAGGTGCCCAACCGCCAGGCGACGACCGCTCGCCAAGCGATCAGACAGTTGTTCGAGCTCCTGCCGGCGAATCTGCGAAAGGCGCTGACCTTGGACAGTGGCAAGGAGTTCGCGGAGCATGAGCGACTGGCGGCAGAGGTTGCGCTGCGCGTGTGTTTCGCGAAGTTCTATTGTCCTCCGGGTCGGCGGCCGTCGTCAGGCGCCCCCGAGGTGCGGGGCCTGAGAGGCCACCCAGATCAGCCGGAGCCCCACCAGGGCGAGGGCGATCGCCAATGCCCGGACGATCAGGCTGCCGCGGAGTCGGGGAGACAGGATCGCGCCGAGCTGCGCGCCGATGATCATCCCTATCGATAGCACGATCGTCCGCTGGATCCCACCGTGCTCGAATCCGCCCGTCCCCACGTGTATGAGCGTGGCGGTGAGGGCCATGATGGCCAGCATGAAATGGGAGGTTGCCGTGGCGATATGCACGGGGAATTGCAGCAGGAGGATGAGTACCGGGACGTGGATGATCCCGCCGCCGATGCCGAGCAGGCTGGACATGAATCCGATGAAGAAGCTCAGCGCCAGCCCCAGCGGAAGGTTGAACGAGAAATCGTAGGTCTCGCCGGTGGAGTCCACCAGGACGCGTCGATACTGGCCTGGAGAGACCGCCGTCTTGGGGCGCGAGACCGGACCGGGCCGCACGTAGATAAAGATCGAGGCGATGATCAGCACGACGCCCAGCAGGGCGTCGAAGACGCCGCGTTTCACATAGTTCGTGGCCAGCGTGCCGAGGATGGCCCCGGGCACCGTGGCCACGGAGAACAGCAGGCCGGACTTGTAGTCGATTCGTTTCGTACCGGCATACGCGATCGACCCGGACAAGCAGTTGAAGAATACGACCGCCAGCGAAATGCTCGTGATCGTCTCCGGGCGCGCGTCCGGATACATCAGGAGGAGGATGGGGACGAGGATAAAGGCGCCGCCGGCTCCTACCAGGGTGCCGTACGCGCCCAGAAGGAAACCGAGGGGCACGAACCAATGGTATTGTTCCATCCTATTGACCTAGTGCGCTTTTCAATCGGTGCCGGCCGGTTCTCCGCCACAGGCCCACCGTTTGTCCGGCAGCATACTTAAGGTGGCCCCGCGTGTCTAGACCACTGAGTACGAATGCTTCGCTGGAGGGGACTAAATCGCTTTTCGTAATCCGGCAACACTCGGAGTTGGCAAGTTGGATAGTCTGCGTGCTACAAGAAAAGGCGACCTGTCCCCTGAAATCAAGTGTGCGGATTCAGGGATGAATCCAATTAATGGAATCGGCAGTTTGCGTAGAAGCGAAGAAGCAAATTCTTCCGTGCCAAACTATTGGGCCCGGTATTGCTGATGGAACGAGCCCGATTTCCCGGCCAAAAACGTCGGAAGTGTTCTACAATCAGCCAGGGAATCAACAGATTCCTGGTTCCCGAACTTCAGCTTGAGAACCGCGGTTCGTTTCTCCGCTTGACCCGAAAGAAAGTTCGCTCTCGACGATTCCCAGCAGCCGCGAATCGGGCGTTTTCTCGCCGTTGAGCGTTGACGGTCTCGCCGCCGCCTCGTTCTTCATGCTGAAGAATCTCTTGGTTGTAGCTCCGACTTGTCGAGTATCGCAGTAGGAACACGCGCCGAGAAAGGCTGATCCGACGAGAGGAAACACGATCTTCGTGGCTCGCAGGGTCAACCTGCTGCCTATCCTCAGAGCCAGCTTTTCCACGATATGGCCAAATGTTCTTTCCGATAGTTTCTGGACAATATATCTCTCTCCAGATTTCGTGATTACTTCACCAACCAGATGATAAACAGAATGTTTGAAGAGACAGAACAGCATCTGCTCGCGATCCAGTCGCTTCCGTTCTCCATAAGCCGAAGCAATGTCCGAAACCATTTGGCTTTGTATTTTCCAGACTCCCGTCAGATCAGGCATTAACGTAATCAGCCCGAGTGGTCCCGTGGGAAGCGCCAAGGTGGCCGAAAGCAGTCCCGCTTTCTTGCACGATCTTCTGATGATCTTGTCACTGGCCCTATGCGGATCACCGGCTTCCGGCTCATGCGAGTCCGGGATTTCAACCAGCGTCCGAAATATCGCCTTTAGCAAGAGATGCTCTTCCATTGCTTCAACAACCTTCGAGTCTTAAGACGCACCACCGGAAGCTCATGGTCGTCGCGGAGGCGATCGTGCTGGTTCGACAGTTCTCGGCCGGTGCGCAGGAGATTGAGGCCTCTGCAAACCACCCCTCGATTCTCCATATCGTAGCTACACTGGTGGCTCGTGTCAAATGACCGGAGGGGTTCAGTTGCCTTATCGCGCAACTGCCGATCCGGCACATGCCCACGTCGAAAGCGGCTATCCTCCCGGCAGCAAGCGACACCCCAACGAACGAGACCTTAGCGGCGACAATGTGCGGGAGAGGGGGGGGGCGAGGGGGCATCGTGATCCCCGCTGATCGGGCAAACGAAGAGATCCTGGGCCACGCGATGGTCCACGGCCAACTCTGTTCCGTCGAACCGGAGGCAATAAGTAGGAGAGCGCTGGTACAGCGTGACGACCACGCCGGGGGTCAGCCCGACGATGGTGATTTCGTGTAATCGATCGTAGTTTTTCGGCTTCACAAACAGGATTCGGGCCTTGGAACCGACTTCCAACTCGGAGAGTGGAATTACCTGACGGCCGATCATCTGTTGCTGGGTAACACAGCAGACTCCCGGCGGGATCGGCTTGCCGTCGGGGCATTCGGTGGGATGTCCCAACAGGGTGCAGATTCCGTCGGCCAGCTCGGGAACCAGGGTATGCTCCGCCTGGCAGGCCAACGCCTCGCGTTGCTCCCAGTCCAGGGCGAACACCGTGTAGAGCAGCGACTCGGCCAGGCGATGACAGCGAACCAGGGTCCGTGCCTTGTGCTTGCCCTTTTGGGTCAAGAACAGCTCGCGCCCGCTGTGCGTAAGGTGCCCCAACTCCTCCAGGCGCAAGAGCCCCTCCTCGGAGAACTCGTCGGGACAACGACTTCGTATCGTCTCCATGGTCGCACTGCCCGACTCGGAGGCCACCCAGATCGATTCGAGGATCTCCTCATGCTTGTGATTCACACTCTTCTCTTCCTTTCGCGGTGAGAAATGCGGATTACTGGAACGTGATGCCGAGGGCATGGCAGCCCCAATTCAATCCGGCGCCGACTAGAAGCGCATAAAGACCTATGATCAGCAACAGTAGAACAGAAACCTTTATTCCCTGCTCTTTTAGCAACACGACAGCTGAATTCACACAGGGTAGCATGACGGTCATGACAAACAACGTGACCACCAACTGGAGCGAGGTAAAGTGATTCCGCACCAAGGTGAGCTCGGCGGCTCCGTTCTCTCGCCGAATCATGGTTTTCATGAATACCTGGACAGATTGTTCGGGCAAGCCGAGCACGCCTTTGAGCACGGGGCGGGAGAACCGTTCCAGGGCGGCCAGTCCACCCAATCGATCGAGAACAAAGAGCAAGAAGGAAGCAGCCATAAAGGCCGGCAACGCTTCCTTCAAGAACTGCCAACTCTGCTGTCGTGCCCGGTTTAGCACTGCCCGGAGCCGCGGCATGCGAATCGGCGAAAGTTCCAGGATGAAATCCGAACCACCGCCGGGAATAATCGCGTTGGCCAGAATACCGGTAATCAAGACCTGCACGAAGAGCGTGCCAAACAGGGTCGCGGCCGCCGTCCAGGGAAGCGGTTCGAGGACCAACAGCATAACTGCCAGCATGGGCGCGCATGGAAAGCCCGACAACAGCAGGAAGCTGGCAATCAGGCGTTCCTTCTGGGTCCTTAGCACGCGGGCACTGAGAATGGCCGTCGTGATGCAGGAGAATCCGAACACCAAAGGCAGGACCCCTTGGCCGGTGAGGCCAAGACGCCGCAACGAACGATCCAGCAATGCGGAAAGCCGTGGCAGATACCCCGAGTCCTCCAGGAAGCCGAAGAAGGTGTAGAAGAAAAACAAGACGGGGAGCACGATACCCAGCGCCAGGAACAAAGCCGATTGTACCAAGCCGAAGTTGGGATCCAGGAAGGCTTCTCGGACAAACGTCCAAGGCAGGTTGCCCAGTAGCCGCGCGCAGGCCGGCAGCAGCAAGGCGTCGAATAGATGGACGCGCAGGTAATCGACCACGATGGTCGCGCCCAGCACCCCGACCCAGTAGTAACCGGCCAGGATTACCAACAAGGCGATAGGCAAGCCAAACAGCGGATGAGAGGCGTAATGGCCGAACCGCTGCAACAGGTCCGCACCGGGTGCGGCCCGGTAGATAGTAACCTGTTCTGCAATTCGCTCTGCCGTGGCGTAGACGGCGCTAGTAATCACCGTGTACAAGGGAACGCGAAATGCCTGTTCCGCCTTGCGTACCACCGCTCGCGCCTTGTCGGCGGTCTCAGCATCGAACTCGCTTTCGAGCATTTGTTGTGCCCGGAGGTTGCCGGCCAGCAGCAGAAGGCCAAGTGCCCTCGGCGGAATCGGGGCACCACCCAACAGTTCGGCCAAGGCACAGAGTGCCTTCTCCACCTGCTCCGGATAGGAAACCCGAACAGAAGGGATTTGGGCTTGGTCGAAAAGGACCGCCATCCTTTCGGTGATGCGGCCTTCGCCGGCCTTGAGCGGCTCCGTCTTCACGGTTACCGCCGCCACCAATCGCGGAAGATCGAACTGCAAACCGAGCCGTTGTGCTTCGTCGATCATGTTCACGACCAACACGGTCGGTAGTTGAAATTCACACGTCTGGAGAAAGAGCGCCAACGAGCGGCGCAGGTTCTTCGCGTCGGCCACCACGACCAGCGCGTCCGCCTCCCCGGCCAGCAGCAGATTCCGCCCGGTAGATTCGTCCTCGCCCCCGACAAGAAGGCATGCAGCGCCGTCGGTATCTACCAGGGTAACGGGAGTGCTCGCCGGCCGGCGATCCGTTTCCGGTCCGGACCCTGAGCCTGGCGCAGCATCAATCGCGTGCGCCCTTGCCCGAAAGAGTCCGTCCCGCCAAGAAAGACGCCTCCAGCCCTTCGAGTCCCCGCGCCTCGCAGCGCCATCAAGCGATGCCTCGACAAACTCTGTTCTGCAACCAGGAGCCGTGCGGGACCGCCGAGAACCTTTGCACAGGTGCCCGCACAGGGTTGTTTTTCCGACGCCCACGTTGCCGACAATCGCTATGGTCTTGCTTGCACAACTCACAGCCAGTAAACCTTCCTGCCCGGGGCATGGAGCTTGAGGACATATCGGGGCACTCTCTTGTTTCGCGCCGGCGCCTCTGCCGGACAGCTTGCCCGCTACGAATCCTCTTGAGGTTGGGGCGGGTCCGAACGGGGTGAGCTGCACATTTGCTGGACGCTTCTCAAACTGTCGTGAACCTTCTTGAGGTTGGCGCGGGTTTTCCGTAAATGAACCAGTTCGCCCTCCAATTGCTGCTTTTCTCGCTTGAGATCTTCAATCAAGGCGAGCGCTCGAGACGCCTCCTGAGTTTTCTGTTTGAGTCGCTCCTCCAGTTTCTCCCGGTCCTGCTTCAATTGCCTGATTGTCTCGTGCGACTCTCGCTCCCTGGCTTCGGCCTCCCGCTTGGTCAGGTTGAGAGTCTCTTCCAGGTTCGATCGCTTTTCCTCGAGGACTTGTATTTCCTGCTTCTTCTTTTCCAAATCGTCTTTCAGCCTGTTGATTTCTTTGACTCCCTCACCTCGTTCTTCTTCCGAAGAGGTCAGTTCCATCGTCAGTTGCGTGTTTTCAGACTGAAGCGAAGATCTCTCCTTTTCAAGACGCTCCACTTCCCGGGTGCGGGCAGTCAGCAAGGCCTCGACCTCCTGGTGCCGGGTGCGGCCGGTTGCCAGCTCCTCCTGAAGCGCGTCCCTCAATTTCCAGTTATGTCCGACTTCCCGTTGCAGATCCGTGACGACGGCCATGAGGTCCTTGAACTCCTTTTCATCGTCCCGTGGGAGATCGTCCGCTGAGAACGTGTTCCTCTCACCGACAGGCAGTTCTGCAACGAGTTCCCGCTCCGTGCCGGAACCGCGGGGCTCGCCGTTTTCATTGGTTGGTTCCATAGTTGACCTCCTGGATCTCTAAATCACAATAACGACAACGAGCGGCTTCTGCCCGAATGATTTCCGCGCAGCCGGGACACCGCTTGAATTGACCCTCCTGAACCACAGGGGGCAAGGCCGCCACGACCAGAGCGAAGGGACCGATGAGCAGGCCGGCGAGAAACCACCCCAGGCTATTGCGTCCCTTGCTACAGGCGATAATCGAAGAGACGACGCCGAAAACAAGGGCGACAACAAAGACTGCGTGCATTATAATGCCCTCCTGGCAACATGTTCCTGTTGTTGAGCGTTTACGTTTTTACACTCGGCGATGCCCCGGTCGATCAAGCTGGCGCCGGCGCGGGCTGCGCCAATTCCGTTTCGGCGTCCTTGTCGCCCCAGCCCTCTTTGAATCCCTTGGCGAAAGTATCGGCGACCTGCTTCGCCTTTTCCTCGATGGCCTTGGTCAGGCCCGGCTTCGTACGGTTGAGAATCTCCATCGCCAGAGCCCCGATGAAGATACCACTAAAGGCCAACACGATCGTCTTTCCCATGATTCTTGTTCCTTTTCTACCACGTGTGTTTCCGGGCCAACGTTTTCATTGAGCGTTTTCATAGCTTCCGGCGCTCCTAGGCTCCGGCGGCGATTGATCTAGGGCGTTGTCGGTCACGTTCAGAGCTTCGGCAACTATCGGGCCAGCCCCAGTTTCGTCCCCCGTCCCAGGATTTCCACTGTCACGGCTGCGACGAAGATACCGGCCAAGACTCCCCCAAAATCTTTCCGCGCATTCCTTCTCCGTGGGAGCTGTCGGCTTCGCTTCCTCTGGGACACTCCCAGTAGAAGGTCCCCCGACCGCGGGTTGATCAGGAGCTTGCGCCGGAGGGCGCTTGTCCGTCGAATTGTCTTGCTGGGCAAGCAAGGCGGCGGCCCGACGTTGATAGGTTGGGGCCAGCGAAGGCAGCATCAGTTTCAGATGCTCGTAGGCGTCCGAGGGCCTTAGCGCCACCAGGGCTTCCACGGCCGCCCACTTTACATCCGGTTGTGGGTCATCGCAGAGCCGCATGATTTCTGCAACGGCCCACGGAGAGTCGTGCCAGGAGGCGCAAGAGATCGCGCGCCGCCTCACGCGGGCATTGGGGTCCCGTAATCCCCGTTCGAGCAATGGCCGCTGTTGCTCATCCGTCAGCCGCCGAGCCGCACGCAACGCGATGATCCGCAGCTCAAAATTCGAGGATCCGAGCACCTCGGAGATAGAGCTAGCTGGGCAATCCCAACCGATTTGACGAAGGCCCTCAAACGCGCTTTCCACTACCTCGGGAGAATCTTCTCGCAGACAAGCAACAAGCAGCGGTCCCGCAACCTCACCCTGGCCAACCAATGTCTCCAACGCATTCTTGTGGGCCGCGTCGGAGCCGTGCAGCAGGTCGTCCAAGGCCTTGCGCAACACAATCGCCTTGACTCTGTCCTGAGGGGGATGCTCCTCCAGCAATGCCTCGACGTCCAAGGGAGGACGTGACACCTGTTCTTGCCGCGTCTCCGGACGCAACGCCGGTTGCTGTGCCGCGGTCTGACTGCATGCGTATGGGACAGGTGCCGCCACCGCTACGGCTAGTCTGGAAGGGGCTTCTCCCTCCGGGAGGCCCGCAGCAGCCATCGGGCTCGCAGCTTGCCGCGTCGGCGTAGCTTTCGTGGGTTCCGCTTGCTGCATGACTGTTTTCCTTCTTCTCCAGGTCAATACCCGCGCGACTTTCGAGACGCCATAGCCCAGACCGGATGGCAGATTACCTATGATCCTTGCTGTGGATCGAACGCCAAACCGAAATCCGTCGTCGGTCCACTTGGCCAATGCCTGTGGGGAATGCCATTTCATATCCGGCTCTCGTAGGTTCATCATGCATCCATTAGCCTGCCTTGGAAGCATCCCGCATCCGGTTTTCGTTCTTCTCCGGCAAGGTTCCTTGATCCTCTTGCTGCCCGAGTAGGACGGCGGCCCGGCGCTGATTCCCCAGGTCCAGCGAAGGCTTCACCAGTTGCAGAATACTATTTGTCTCGGACGGCCTCTGGGCCATCAAGGTCTCCACGGCCGCCCATTGCACCTCAGGCGTCTTGTCATTGCACAACCGCATGGCCTCGGCGATCGCCCAGTAGGAGTTGTGCCAGCCAACGTAAGAGAGCGCGCGTCGTCTGACGTTGGCGTCGGGATCCCGTAATCCCCGTTCCAGCATGAGCTGCCGCTGCCGCTCATCCCCCAGCCCGACAGCGGCACGGAGCGCTACGCTTCGCAGTTCGGGATCAGAGGATTCGAGCACGGCGGAGATACAGCCGATAAGCCGTTGCGAATCGATGCGGCTAAGGCCCTCAAGTGCGATCTTGGCTACCCGAGGGGAGTCTGTCGGCAGACAAGCGACCAGCAGCGGTTCGGCAATCTGGCCCAGGCCAACCAATATCTTTAGCGCTCCCTCGCCGGCCTCTTCAGAGCCGAGCAGCAGATCGTCCAAGCACCTGCGCAACACGGCCGCCTGTTCGACGTCCTGAAGCGAGCGTCCTTCCAGCAATGCCTGCAAGTTCGGGAGAGGCTGAGGATCTTGCGAGGCCGCCGGCTCCGTTTCCTCATCAAGTTGCCGTGGCGGCGCAGCGTCCGAGGGTTTCGGTTGTTGCTGCACGGTCTTCCGCCTTCTCGCGGTCAATACCTGCCCGACTTTGGCAATGCCCTTCACTGCACCGGACGACAAACCACCCACGGTCTTTCCCGTGGATCGAATGACCAACAGGAATCCGTCATCGGCCCGCTCGGCCAATGCCTGCGGCCCGTGGCATTTCGTTTCCGGTTCTCGTGGCTCAGTAGGATTCATCTTCCGTCGACAAAAACTGAAAAATCCATCGGTACTTATGTTGGGGGGGGTGCTTCGGCGTCCGTCTTGCCGGCCTTCGCCCTGATGGAGTGTAGCTGTTTCAGCAACCCCCAGAACTCTACGTCATCTTTTAGCGACGAGCAGTCATCAGAGGGGCATTCTGCGACCTTGGAGCGGAGTTCTTCAAACAAGGCTTCCTCGCTCGAACTCGCGTTTCGGCCTCGTCTCGGGAGCCGGACGATTTTCTTGGTGATTGTTGTCGCCGTGTTGAATGCGCTGTCGGCCGCATCAACCAACAAGTCAACGCCGTTCTTGCCTCGTTTGAGAGTTTTGCCGAACTCCCGAGACAGGGAGATCAACCAGGACTCGGCAGCCTCGGCATCGAGTACCAAATCCACATTTTCCTTCTCGGTCATGATGTCCCTCCAATTCTTTCCGACGTACCCTCAAATCAAGAGGGGAATGACGTCCAACAAACCACAAGTGAAACCGTGACGAACGCCGATTACTTCGCAGAGGTTTCCGTCGTATCTTTGCAATCGTCCAGCCTTGGCTCGCTTTTTGAAACGATGTTGCCGGGGATCGTTGAATATCATGGCCAGAGTGTAGGATCCAAGGCAAAGCACGAAGAGAAGGAATAGCACGAAGAAACCGAAAGTGAATGCCAGGTCGGTCGCGCCGAGAGGACCGGTCATGGATTGATCGTGTGACATGTGGCGCACTCTCCTCGATCTCGATGCGGCATTGGCTGACCGGCGCGGATGGGCGGAGCTGCTCTGCTGAGAAGGTCGCCCTGGTCTGAGGCGAGTTGACCCGTTGAGCCGATGTGATGACAGTTGGTGCAGGCCCCCAGGTAGCCGTGCGGCGAGCGGCTTCCCGCTTTAATCGTTTGCGCGGTTTCGCCATTGGCCGTTCCCAGCCGCTGCTGCATCGCGCTGAGGACGATGCTATACACTTTGTTCTGGCGCAGAAGCTCGATCTCCACCCGGCGCCGATCACGGACCCTGGACGTGGCCTGAATGAAATCTTCCAGGGTCGGTGTGGGAACCTCCCCCACGGAAGTGATCAGGTCGCCCGCCTGGAAGCCCTGCGAGTCCGCCGGCCAAGTGGTCTCGTCAGTGATAACGCCTTTGGCATCGGAGGTAATCTTCAAGACTCGCCTCAGGGAGGCGGTCGAAGGAACCACCTCAATTCCCTGCCAATGGGCTTCTTGGAAGGGAAGTATCTTTGATAGGGAAGGCGGCTCCGGGAGACTCGGAACAAAAACAGCCGCGGTCGCCAGGGGCGGGCACAGCCCCTGAGGGTTCTGCGGGATCGCCTGATTGACGGCCATCAGCGGATCGGGTCGTATCAAGGCAATCGGCGTCTGCATTGCGGGAGCCGGCATCTGCATTGCCGGAGCCGGCATCTGCATTACGGGAACCGGCGGCTGTACCGGGACAAGGGGGAGGTAGGCGTCAGAGCCTTCCGAAAGAGGCCTGGGACGGGTGGCCAGCCCCAAGCCCACCACAATGATAGGAAGGATCGCAAGCAGGCATACCGTCAATCCCTTGGGCTTATGGGTCATCCTTCGTTCCTCCGCTCCCTCTCCGATCGAACGTTCAGTATTTCACGGGCGTAAACTTCAATAGTTCCTTATCCGGTTGATAGTAGTCATACATCTTGAAACCGAAAGTCGCGCCGACAATGTTGCCCGGAAATTGCTCTAGCACGGTCGTGTAGGCGTTCACCGCCTCGTTGTAGGCTATGATCTGCTCGGCGATCTGCTTCTCCGTATCGATGACGGACGCGGAGACCTGCTGGAGGTTCTCGGTAAGCTTGAGTTGGGGATACTGCTCGGCGGTGAGCCTGACGTCGGGGAACAGCTTGGCAATTCCCGATTCCTTTAACTGGGCCGGATGGGACGCCTGGTTGGGTTGGGAAGGAGACTGCCGGTTTGCGTCGGTCGCCTTGGCCGCCCGGCCGCCGGCGCTCGCCGCGGTGCGCATTTCGGTCAGCTCGGTGAGCGTGTCCCTCTCGTACTTCGAGTAGGCGATCACGATCCGCGTAAGATTCTGCTGGATATGATTCCGCCGCTGAAGCTGGGCCTCCACATGGGCGCAATGCGCTTTGACGTTGGACTCCAAATCCACCAGAACGTTGTAGTAGTACAGATGGAGGAGAATCCAGACTGACAAGGCCAGCGATCCAACGGCGAGACAAGGGATCCACTTCTTCTTCCTGGGCTTTCGCTTTGGCGTCTTATGTCCATACGGCGTACCGGACATGATGGACCAGAGACGTCGGGCGCGGTCGACGCGGGGGCCGGTCGCCGAAGCACCGGGGTAGAACGTGTCGAGAATCTTCGTCGCATTCACGGAAGTCACCTCATCGGCTGCTGCCGGCGCTCCAACTCCACAGCCCGTTTGAAGCACGTTACCGCGTCCTCGTGCCGCTTGAGGCTTTCCATGGTAAAGCCCAGGCTTTGGTAATAGGCTGCTTCCCTGGGCGAAAGATCGATGGCCTTCTCAAAGGCCGCGACCGCCTCCTCGTACCTCTGGAGGTTGTCCAGAGCCACGCCGAGACGGAAAAAGGACTCCGCCGAAAGGGGATCCAGCTCCACCGAGCGCTGGAGTTCTTTGGCCGCGGCCTGGTAGTCGCCCGCATCGACAAAGGCCTCGGCCAATCGATAGTGCAATTTCGGGCCGTCCTTGCCCAGGGCCATGGCTTTCTTGAAGGCCAGCACGGCGTCTTCCGGCTCCTGCCGGTCCGAATGGACCATTCCCAGACAGAACCATGCGTCGCCGTTGTCCGGCTCCAGCTCCAACGTCTTTCGCAGCGCCGCCACGGCGTTGTCGCTGTTTCCCTTATGGGCCAAATTGGTCCCCATGTCCAGGTAGATCTTCGCGGCCTCCTTCTGGTCTATCGCCAGGAGACCGTCGTACGCGGAGACAACCCGGTCCGCCACCCGTCCCGTCAAGTGCAGAATGGCGGCTAGTCCGAAGCGAAAATGGGTAGTGGGCGAGCCGCCCTTGTCGGCCCTCGCGGGGCCTTCAGCGGTTCGGCTGCCTTCGAGACTGGCGTTAGTCACAGTTGACCTCCTTTGTGATAATGCGGTTAGCCTGCTCATCAGGCTGTTCTTCCTGCCCAGTGCGACGCAGGAAACCACGTCGCTTGCCAGCCTTCCCGCGGGAAGGCGCCACGTAAACTTCCACCTGCCGGAACCGCTCGCTGCGCCTCATCAATTCGTTCCGCACCGCCGATGCGATCTGGTCCGCGTGAGCCACGTCCAGGTTTTCGCGTACGAGGATTCCCAAGTCCACCCAATAGTCGCTGCCGGTCTGTCTGGTCTTTACGAAGTTCACCCCGTCAACTCCGTCCTGGGCCAGGGCCACACACCTGATGCGCCCCACGGCGTCGCCAGGCAAGGCCCGGTCCATGAGTCCCGAGAGAGACTTGTTCAACTCCCCCAAGCAGTTCACGAGGATGATCACACCCACGATCATGGCGGCGATCGGGTCCCAGATGGGATGGATGAATATCGCAGCAGCGATGCCCGCAATGACCGCCAGCGCGGACAGGGCGTCGGCCCGGTTCTCGAAGGCGTTGGCCAGGATGGCGGGCGAGTGGTTCCTCCGGCCCGCGCAGGCGCCTAGGAAATACATGAGGCTATTGCCGGCGACCGACACCGCCGAGCCCAGCAAAGTCACGAATTGGGGAGCTTGCAGTTGCCCCCCGATGATCACAAACAGACTCTTAAGGAAAATGGTGCAGGCCAGGCATAAGAGCACCGCATAAATGAACGTCGAGCCCATGAACTCCGCTTTACCGTGCCCATAGGGATGACATCCGTCGGCCGGCCCATGGGCCACCTTGCGCGCGGCGATAATCACGCTGCTGCCGATCACGTCGGTGAAGGTATGAAAGCCGTCGGCGACCAGGGCGGCGCTCCCTCCCAAGATCCCCACCAGGATTTGTACCATAGCAATGCCGCTGTTGCCCCAAAGGCAAATCCAGGGCGTCCGGTGGCCGCAGCGTGTACAACGTTCGTCAGGCATGGTTTGCCACCACACGGAAAGGCGATCCTATGCGTTCGGTCGTCTGCTCCGCCTGAAATCTCACGTTGGTGACCACCGCGCGTCCCAACGCTTTACTGGCGCTGGCTTTCACTTGCTGCGAGATCTTGTCCGCCTGCCCCACCAGCACCTCCCCAGGGACGTCCACTACAATATCCACATTGGATATGGCCCCCATATGCCTGCTCCGCAGCGTCGCCACCCGCGACACTCCGGGCACCTGGCAACTGGCCCGCGAAATGCGATCCAGCTCCTTGGCGGTCAGGGAGGAATCCATGAGCCCGTTAACCGCTTTGCCAAAGAACTCTCCGGAGAGGAGACTGAAGTGTATCGTTTCGAAGATGGCGACGATGGGGTCCAACAGATGCAGGCCCAGCAGCGCGCCTCCTACGCCCACCACGACGGCAAGCGAAGAGAGAGCATCGGCCCGATTGTGTTTTGCGCTGGATTTCAACGCTATCGAACCGTTCGAATGCTTGGCGGAACAGAATCCCATGCGGGCGAGCAACTCACCGGCCAGCATGCACAGTGCAGCCACGAAAAGAGCGGAAACGTGAGGCGGTCCCTCCAGCCCGCGAACGATATCGATCACGGAATAGAAAACGATGAAGAACACGCCGGCCACCATCACCACGCTCATCACGGCAATGGCGATGAACTCCGCTTTACCGTGGCCGTAGGCGTGTTCCTCGTCGGGCGGACGCGCGCCAGCCTTCAGGCCCACGATCACGATGACCGCTGTAAGCACGTCGTTGATGGAGTATAAGGCACCGGCCTTGAGCGCGTGGCTGCCGGAAACGAATCCCACGACGCCCTTGATAATGCCCATAATCAGGTTGGCAAACAAGTTGAGCAGGGAGAATCGCATGCCGCAGGCGTCGCAGCGGTTGGTGCCGATCTTGAGAGAGGCGATCTCGGCCATGGTGCTCAACCTTCAGCCTGGGGTGCGGCCTGATTGCGCTGGGGTGCTTCCGCTGCCCTCGTCCGTTGCCCGCGGGGGGAGCGGTTCTCTGCGGCCGGATGGCGGACCATGTAGCCGAGGACCTCGATCGCGACAGCTCCCACGAAAACCCCGGCCGTAACCAGTCCCAAAAGTTTGCCCAGCATAGTCTGTCTTTCTGCTATTCATTTGCCGATTCGGGAGAATCACGCTGCGGAATCGCTATGCCGCAATATCGTGATGGATGCGCTCCATCGCTTGCTGCAACTCGGTTTCCCGTTTCCTCAGTCGCTTCTCATCCGCGCTACGATACAGTCGGTAGAAAACGGGAACCATCATTCCGACGACGAAGGCCGTCAAGAGCAAGAAAACGAGGCGGACCTCCATCTTACCTACCGCCAAGTTCAAGTCCACGTGATGGGAATTGCAGATGGCGAAGACCACGATCACGATCGTCATCAGGATGGCGAGAACTAATTTATTCATGAGCTCTTGTTCCTCCGCTGAGAAACCTGGTTAAAACTGCCTCTGCCAACATGCGCCTGGACTTCCTCCAGCGATGCCAACTCCCTGTCCACCGCCCCACGCGCCCGCATTTGCCGGAGCCGTCGAGTAGTTGCCCTGAGGCATGGCCATGGCGGCGGGCACGCCCCCCGGAAGAACGTTGATAGGTGTATTCGGCACCGCGACCAAGGCCGGAGGGGCCGTTTGCGCCAGGTCGATCGCCAGTCTTTGGCCTTGGCGGACGACTTCTACGACTCCTTGGGGCAAAGTTCCGTTACGCGTGGCCTGGAAGAAATCGGTCATCTGCGTGATTAGCAGGCCGTTTATGGATACCAGCGTGTCTCCTGCCCTGACGCCGGCCAGAGCCGCCCGCGCCTCGGCCTCAGCCACGACCAGCCCCTGTGTTCCTTCACGAATTCCATATTGACGGGCGGTCAGTGCCGTGATCGGCGTCACTTCCAGCCCCAACCACTCTCCCTCCGTCTTGATAGGTGTATTCGGCACCGCGGCCAAGGCCGGAGGGGTCGTTTGCGCAAGGTCGATCGCCAGTCTTTGGCCTTGGCGGACAACTTCTACGATTCCTTGGGCCAAAGTCCCGTTACGCGTGGCCTGGAAGAAATCGGTCATCTGCGTGATGAGCACCCCGTTTATCGATACGAGCATATCTCCTGCCCTGACGCCGGCCAGAGCCGCCTGCGCCTCGGCCTCAGCCACGACCAGCCCCTGCGTTCCTTCAGGAATTCCATATTGACGGGCGGTCAGTGCCGTGATCGGCGTCACTTCCAGCCCCGACCACTCTCCCTCCGTGGCCGTCGTTGCCGGCGCCATCGCAGGGGGAGCGACCACCGGCCTCGCCGCGGCCACGGGAGCACCGTACGGGTTTGTATTGGACCGGCTTGGGTCTGACAACCGGTGGCAGTTGGTGCAAACTCCCCGGTACTCGTGAGGCATGCCCGAAGTCGCACTGATCGCCGGGATGGGTTGTTGTCTGCTGCCGACCACCGCATGGCAGTTGATGCAAGTACCGAGGTCCGGATGCGGAGCAACGGCACCGGCACGTAGGACCGGGACCGCAGGGGCGGCCGCCGCAAACTGCCAACTTCCCTGCAGGGCTTGCCAACCTTCCTGCAAGGCAGCGATTCCCGGCGAAAGGTTCTGGGCCACCTGTTGCGGAGGATAAGACGAAGAAGCATTCCAGTCCTGACTGGGTTTGTAGGTCAGCATCGCCCAGCTCGTGATGAAGGCCGTCGCCAGAACCATCAGGACGATGAGCCAACTGTTCACTTCTTTGCTGGGTTTCATGGACATCCCCCCTTATCTATTGGCATTATTTTCCCATGCCCAAGTAAGCGTCGCGGATGCTGGCCTCGACCCATTCTGCTGGCACGGTGACGACCAGTGGCTGGCCCAGACGATTGAGCGTAAGAACCACGTCCGGCAATTGTCCGTCCGGTGCCCGCGAGGTCATCACGAGCCGGGCCACCTTGAGAAACTCATCCACCGATTGCACCTTCTGACCGTTGATTCCCAATACGAAGTCCCCCACGATGACTCCCGACGACAGCGCCGGACCGTCGACCGCCACCACGACTACCTGGCCGGCATTGGCGGGAACTCTCAACCGCGCCGCCTCGGCCTGGTGCAGGGCGTCCACCTTCATGCCAAGCCAAGTGGCGTCGCCAATTCCGCCACCGGCAAGGGCGAATAATATCACCGGTAGGGGAACGGCCAGGAGCAAGATTTCCAGGCAGCGTCTCAGTCTCATTTCAGCGCACCCTGCTCAGTGGGCAATTGCATAAAGGACAACGATACTGGGGGTGAACTTCGCTTTGCGACCACATCCGATTGTGGATAGGGCAGCAGAACTGCGCGCCCGGCGCGGCTGCCTGAGGCCAGGCAACTGGCTGTGCCACGGCGGCATTGGCGCCCGGAATCATGGCCAGTGGAGTTTGACCAACTTGGCCGGGCGACCATGGGGCCGCGACGGGTGGGGGAGCTTGCAACGCGGGCAGGACCAACGTCATGAGTTGCCCCCAGCGCCGGATATCCAGCAACACGACCGCCCCCACGTTAACGTTGCGGCTTAGGTCATACACGTCGGTCAGATCTCGGACGGTTTGGCCGTCCACGGCCACCACCACGTCACCCTCCATGACCCCGGCCTGCCGCGCCCGCCAACCGTTCTTCTCCTCGATTTCAACGATCAACACTCCTTTCGCGGATGCCGGAATGCCCAAACGCCGTGCCGCCGGGGCATCCAAAGAAGCCAGCTTCATCCCCAGCCAACTGCCTTGCATCTCCATCAACTGTGTCGTCGTGGGCTTGCGACCGTCGAAAAGATCGTCCACCTTTTCGGCGAAAAACATCGCCCCTCCGATCAACAGGACCAGGAGAACGACAAAAGCGAACATCGCGCCATAGGACCATTGCTTGATCCCCAAGATTTCCATGACTCACCCCCCTGCTTTCTGGCCAGGTCTGGTCGTAAGTTTCAGGGTTTCCGTTTTTCCGCCCCGCCAGATGGTCACGCTGACCGTCTGTCCCAGGCTCAAGCGGGCCAGCACGTTCTGTAGGGACGTGCTGTCTTGCATGGGCTGGCCCGACACGGCGGTGATGATGTCCCCCCGCGCGAATTCGGCCTCGTCGGCCGGCGAGTCGAGCACCACGCTGCTGACGTAGATGCCGCCGGCATGGGGATAGGAGAGTTTGACTGCCAGATCCGGCTTCATGTCGAGCACCCCGATTCCCAGCCATGCCTTACCGGAGTTGACCGGTGTTTGCAGGGCGACGGTGAGGGGGTTATTCTTCGTGACGCGTGCCACGAAGGCTCCCACCCGGTTGCTGGGAATGGCAAAGCCCATTCCACTGAAGACCCCCGTGGGCGCGTAAATCGCGGTGTTGATCCCCACCACTTGCCCGCTCGTGTTGACCAGAGGTCCGCCGCTGGAACCCTTGTTGATCGGGGCGTCGGTCTGTAGCAGGCCACTGAAGTTGATCCCATTGATCAGGAGAGAACCCGGTTTGCCGCTGATGATCCCCGCGGTGACGGTGTGCCCGAAACCGAACGGGTTGCCCACCGTCAGCACCGGATCTCCCACCTGAACCTGACTGGAATCGGCCAGCGTGGCGGCCGGAAAAGGCCCCGCGCCCACGATTTGAAGTAGTGCCAGGTCTCTTCTGGGATCGGAGGCGATGATTCGGGCGGAATAGCGACCTTCCGTCTGCTGAAAGCGGGTGATGACAATCGTGCTGGCTCCCGCCACGACGTGATGGTTGGTCACCACATAGCCGGACGGGTCCACGATCAGGCCTGATCCGATGCTTTCAAAAGCCATCTGACCGGTCACCTTGTCTGGAATTCCGTCAAAGGGGTCGATGAAGCGGGCACCGTTCGGGTCGACCACTGGCATTGGGAGCGATGCGGAGCGAATCGCGTTGATGGCCACCACGCAGGGACGGATGACGTCTGCCGCCCATGTGAAGTTGGGGGTCGAGCCCGCATTTTGGCTCCTCGCCTGGATTCCACCAATGAACTTGATGCCACCCAAGGGCGTGGGCATGGTGACGGCGTCCAACTGGTTCGAAGAAGCCGAAGTTCCTGGCGACCACGGCGAGGGCTGGGGATAGGTGTTAGTCAGTGCCACGGGTTGGATCGCAAGGTTGGCTATCGGGACCGCAGGGATGGGAAGTGGAGACGCGGGCGGCGGCGCGGCCTGTTGCCACGGGAACTGCCGACCCGGGGCTTGTTGCCCCATGGGCGGTCCGGCCGTCGGACTCCCCAGGCTGAAGTGGTAGCCGGACATTCGCAGCCTGCCCGTCGCCAGCGCCGACCAAAATGAGTAGGCCAGCGCACCGGCAGCGAACAGGACCAAAAGAATGATCCATGGCCGCAGCTTCATTTCGCAGAAGGGGGTTTCGTTCATCAAAGGCTCCCGTCGAAGAAGAACTCTACACCGTCTGCCTTATTCTTCCTTCGTCCGGAGTTGGCGCAGGCCGGATGTGATGTTCACCAGGCTGAACACCAGCAAACAGAACGGCACCAAACCTCTCATGACCGTGCCAAAGGTTGGCCACCAGATCACTAGTCCCCATGCTGCCAAGCACATCGTGACAAGACCGACGATAAACCTATTCATGGATCCCTCCTTCATGTTTCGTCTCTAGAAGTCCTCATCATCTGAACTCGTAACAGCACTGGATGCTCGCCGCTTTCCGAGGGAATTCCCCTAGTCAAAAAACGATGGGGGTTGCTCGTAAACTCATTGCAGTGTCTAGGGTCAGTAAGTGGGTTCTGTTGTGGAAGGAGCCACTGGCCCCTCGTCATTCTGAGCGAAGCGAAGAATCTCCGCGTTTTTCGAGGTCCTTCGCTTCGCTCAGAGATGGCCGGATGATCTTCCGCAATGAAAGTTAAATAGGAGCGGACGGCATAGCCCCCCCCGGAAGGCTGTGAACGCATCGAACATTGGGGGCGCACGCACGGCGCGTCATCGATCGTTCGAGTCTGGTTTGATGGGGCATGACATCACCGTAGGCGCCGCTTCGGCAAATTGCCGATGCTTGCTGCGAGGATTACCGTGGACACGGCAATCCTTCTGGTACTCTCTTTTGCTAAGCTACTCCTGCTACCCGCCCGCAAGACGAACCGCAAAAAATGAAAACCCTCCTCTGTGCATGTTCCGACACGACTCGGATAAAAATCAATAGGGGCACATCCGGAACAGACGGAAAGCCAGGTACTATGCAGTACTGGTCGGACAACCGGACCACGCACCTTCATTGCAAACGCAGCGCGCGTCAACGTGGGAGCGAGCAGGGCGGCGGCTTAAAGGCTTGAAACATGCCGTGTTTTGATAGCGGGTCAGTTCGGATAGTAGAAATTTTCGCATAGATCCAGTACCCGCTTATTCGGGCTTGTTCCGGGCTGCGACTCTCCGTCCGATGCCGTTCACTCTCTATTGATCTGACCCCTTTGCCCGGGTAGACTGCTCGCGATTTGGAAGGCAGAAGACGGAGTCTTTGCTTCCAACCTGTCTTGCCAAGAAATACAAAGGGCTATTGGCGAGCATGCGAGTTGGCAAGGTTGGTGCTATGCAAAGGATGCGGGATCTCGTTCCTGGTCGCTTAAATCACGCTGAGCAAGACTATCCCCCGATAGCGGCCGCGAGTTGGAAATCAACCGGCCGGATGCGTTAGCAGAGTTTGAGACAATAATCGCACAGAAGGCCTTGGGACCTCTAACACAACGAGGAACGCAATGTACTCCTTTCGCTCCGCGAGAGGGACGCTGTGCTCGAATTGGCCTCACGCGGAGCGTGAGGAGTACGTCTTGTTAGAGCCCTTAGACTCGAAGCCCTAACGTGAGGGACCTACTGATGATCGGAAGACTGGCCGTTCTCTGGCTATTGGGCGCGGGGCTTGCGACCGCTCCGGCCGGCGAACCGCAACTGACCTGCTTCCGATTTGCCCGCACGGAGATGGCTGCACCTGTTCGAATCACCTTGTACGCTTCCGAGGCCGGAACTGCTAACGCCGCAGCGGAGGCCGCATTCGCCAGGATTCACCAGCTCAACGGCATTTTCAGCGACTACGATCCCCAGAGCGAGGTGCGACGGCTATGCGATACCGCCGGGCAGGGGAAAAATGTGCGTGTCAGTGAGGAATTGTGGAGGGTGCTTGTTCACTCCGACACCCTGGCCGAGCAGTCTGGCGGGGCGTTCGACGTGACCGTTGGACCGGTCGTCCTCCTTTGGCGGCAGGCACGGCGCACCGGGCAGCTCCCTCCTCCAGAGACGCTCTCCGAGGCGCTGAAGCTAGTCGGGCATCACCTCATCCGGTTCGATCCCCAGCGTCGCAGCGTGGAGCTGTTGAAGCCCGGGATGCAGCTCGACTTCGGCGGGATTGCCAAGGGCTATGCCGTTGACGAGGCATTGACCGTGCTCCGGCAACACGGTTTTACCCACGCGATGGTCGTCGCTGGAGGGGAAATCGGTTTGGGCGACCCGCCCCCCAACAAGCCGGGCTGGCTGATCGGTATAGCTCCCTTGGAGCTGGATGCTCCACCCAAACACCGCCTCTGGCTGTCCCGAGTGTCGGTCTCCACGTCGGGTGATGCGTGGCAGTACGTCGAGATCGGCGGCCGGCGCTACTCCCACATCGTCGATCCTCGAACCGGCATGGGACTTACCGATCATAGCAGCGTGACGATCATCGCTCCAGACGGCATCACGGCCGACGGCATGGCAAAGGTCGTTAGCGTGCTGGGCCCCGAAAAGGGTCTAAGCATGGTCGACCAGACACCCGACATGGCGGCATTGATCGTGCGTGCCCCAGAGGGGAAATCTCGGACCTACCAGTCGCGGCGGTGGGAACGGTTTTCTGCCGCCCCGCCGCCGGCGAAATGAAGCTGGTCCTTTTTTGGCGACATGACACACGGTAGTAAGGGATCGCCAGCATGTCTCCGGAAGGCGGAGTCTTTGACCTGATGGCTGGCCTCTACAGTAAAAGCGGAATGCCACAGTTTGGCGTGTACTTGATGGGACACGCCGGTGATGACCTCTGTGTGGACCGAATCTGCCGCAAGGGTGAGCGTGTAAAGCGGCCCGCGCTGACGATGGGACTGGCGATTCAGGCGACCGTGTTGGAGGGTCTGCTGGAAAATGCTGCATTTCGCGGCCGCGGGCTCCTGGCCCGTTTCCTTTATTCACTGCCTGAGAGCCGCATCGGCAGTCGCAAGATCGAGCCGGCCCCCGTGCCGGAACCCGTCAGCCAGGCTTACAACAATGTCGTTTGGCGACTGTGCGAGTTGCCCCGGGGTGCGAGCCAACCGCAATACCTCCAATTGGCTGGCGATGCCTGGGTGCTGCTGCGGAAGTTCATGGAGATGCTGGAGCCGGAATTGGGGGCCGGCGGCGAACTCGACTGTGCCCAGGACTAGTCTGATGAAACGCGAATAACTTGGGCAAATTGGGCTTGTGAGGTTCTATAAAGACTGTTGCGCTCTTCGCTGGGAAATTTGGAATCAAGTTCCAATGCG